>Ga0209835_1000069_pt1 | contig 69760 bp, 56 predicted proteins | sample LakKivwa52mmetaG_FD_184138 | JGI IMG/M metagenome (GOLD analysis project Ga0209835, IMG submission 184138) | Anoxic lake water microbial communities from Lake Kivu, Rwanda to study Microbial Dark Matter (Phase II) - Lake Kivu water 52m metaG... | ecosystem: Environmental > Aquatic > Freshwater >...
GAAAACGCTGGTTCCAAAAAAATATGTACTTTTGCTCATTGTAGAAAGTTTTTGTGAAAGTGCAATCTACAACAATGGAGTCAATTTTTTTGATTGACTCCATTTAAATTTTTATCGGACAACAGTGATTCACAATTAAATTTTTGCATTTACCACTCATTGTGTTTTTCGTATTTAACTTTGTTCTTCTGATTCAGATTGGTTAAATATTAAATTACCTGCTTATGAAAAAGTATTACATTGTAATTATCATTTTGTTTTTTGCCAATATTGCTTTAAAAGCACAGCAAATAAGTCTATTTGCCGGTACTCCAAATAGTTCAGGCTATACCAATGGCAACACTTTAAGTAATACAAAATTCAATTTACCGTGGGGATTAGCCATAGATACTTTAGGGAATATTTGGGTTAGCGAAATCGGAGGTCATACCATCAGAATGATTACTCCATCAGGATATATTTATGCCAGAGCAGGTCAGTATGGGAATAATGGCTTTTTTAATGCATCCGGAATAACTTCAAAATTCGACAATCCGAAAGGCATTGCAATAGGACCCGATAATTCGATTTACGTTGCCGATGCAGGGAATCATGTTATCAGAAAAATATCTCCTTTTACATCTGTTGCAAATGCACAAACAATAACAGTTTTTGCCGGAAAATACTCAACCGGCAGTACAAATTATGTTTCATACCCGGGCTATGCTAATGGAAATGCATCTGTAGCACAATTCTATTTTCCAAGTGGTATAGCCTGCGATGACACGGGCAATGTATATGTTGCCGATAATTACAATCACTGTATCAGAAAAATTACTCCTTCAGGAGTGGTTAGTACCATTGCTGGTCAGGCAAATTCGAGTGGTAAAACTGATGGTAATGCAAAAACAAAAGCCAAGTTCAGCAACCCATCCGATTTATTTCTTCAGGGAAGTGTTTTATACATTTCCGATAATGCAAATTCGAGATTACGAAAGCTGGATTTATCGAGCAATATGGTTTCAACTGTTGACAGTTCGCTATGGACTCCTAATTCAATTACCGTTTGGAAAAACAACATTTACATTGCCGATCAGCACAGGGTAATGAAAAAAACAAGCAATTCGCTGATAACTTATTGTGGCAGTGTTTTATTGAACCAATCAGGATACACTAACGGTTATGGAAACAGTACCCGTTTTTACAATATTAAAGGCCTATTTTTTAATAAAAAAGACTCCTTTCTTTATGCAGCCGATATGGACAATCATGTTATACGTAAAATCTCGGTCTGTCAGGATGCTAATGTTAATATCACAATAAGCAGAGATACTACCTTTTGTGATGGCGATAGTGTTGTGTTGACAGGTCCGGCAGGTTTTTCAAAATATTTATGGTCTAATGGCGACACAAACAGAACTGCTATTGTGAAAAACACTGTAAATATAAAGTTAACTGTCAGATCTTCTGATTCTTGTGCATCTATTTCGAGAATTATTCAAATCACCAGAAAAAAAAGACCTACCTCAACATTCTTTATTGACTCGACTTTTTGTGTAAATGGTAATGATACTGTAATTTACACCGGAAACGGAATTACAACTGCCACCTACACCTGGAACTTCGATACTGCCAATGTTATTTCCGGAAGCAAGCAAGGACCATATATCATTAATTGGAATAAAACAGGGACAAAAAATGTCAGTTTAAAAGTTACGGAAAACGGATGTGAATCGCTTACTACTACAAAAAAAATTACAGTTTACCCAATTCCTATAGCAACCTTTAAACTTAAAAACATAGGTTGTGCAAAAACAAATGATACAATCACATATACCGGAAATGCAGGTTCAGCTGCTATTTACACCTGGAATTTTGACGGAGCACAGATTATTTCAGGAAGCGGAAAAGGTCCCTATATTCTTCGTTGGAATACATCAGGGACTAAAACTGTCAGTCTTACAGTAACCGACCATAATTGTATTTCAACAAAAACTTCACAAAATGTTTCAATAAATACAACACCTATTGCATCAATGTCGTACAGTGCTATCACCTGTGAAGGCAAAGACGACACCATTACTTTTACAGGTACAGCTGGAACAAGTGCCACCTATTTATGGAAATTCGACAATGGAAATATTACCTCAGGAAGTGGAAAAGGGCCATACCTGGTAAGATGGACAAGTATAGGAACTAAAAATATCAGTGTTGAAGTAAGTGATAATGGCTGTATTTCAGCACCGGCTACTGCATCAATTAATGTTAAAAAGACCCCTTCTTCAAGCTTCAAATTAAAAAAATCAACCTGTACTGACCATTACGATACAATTACATATACTGGCAATGCAGGTGCTTTAGCCAGTTATAACTGGGATTTTGGTGGAGCAGGTATTGTTTCTGGCTCAGTTAAAGGACCTTTTGTAGTTTACTGGTCAAGTCCGGGTACAAAAAATGTTACTCTTCAGGTTGAGGAAAATGGGTGTTTATCTGATATAAAAATTGAAACAATTATAGTTAATGAAGCTCCTGTGGCTATGTTTTCAATGAAAACAAATGCATGTGCAGACGAAGTTGTTAATGTCAGTTTTACAGGCACTGCTTCAACAAATGCAGTATTCATATGGAATTTTGGAGGTGGTGATATTATTTCAGGAAGTGACAAAGGACCTTATCAGATAAAATGGACAACTGAAGGAAGTAAAAAAGTAACTTTAGAAATTCAGGAAACAAGTTGTAATGCAGTACCATTCAGTCTGAATATTACCATAAAGAAAAAGCCAACAAGTACTTTTAATGCTCCTTCTGAAGTTTGTGAAGGAAAACAGGCTACAATTACTTATACCGGAAACGGTATTTCTTCTGCTAATTTTAGCTGGAATTTTGATGGTGCGACTATTCAGTCGGGCAGCGGTATCGGGCCCTATCAATTATTATGGAACTCGTCAGGTATGAAAAACACTACATTAGATGTGAATGAAGCAGGTTGCACTTCAACTCAAACAGTAAAACAAATAAATGTACTACCAAAACCAACTGTACCGGTAATCAAGCGCAAAGGCGACACACTTACTTCAAGTGCCGACAGTAATAACCAATGGTACAATCAATCAGGTAAAATTAATGGAGCAGTCAATAAAAAATTTGCACCACCTTCCGATGGTATTTATTATGTTATAGTTACAGGCAATAATGGTTGTACATCTCAATCGGATAACTTCAACTTTATCAGAGCTGGTATTCAGAGTTTAAATGTTCAGAAAATCACAATCTATCCAAATCCGGCAAAGAATCAAATTACAATTGAATTACCCGAAAATGTTATTGAGCATTATATTCTAAGTATTGCAGACGCATCAGGGAAAATACTTCTTACCAATATCGAGTTAATCTCGTCAATAAATATCAATATTTCTGAACTCAAACAAGGGATTTATATTCTTAAATTACAAAGCAATTCAGGTATTCAATATTTCTATTTTATAAAAGCGGAATAATTAATAATGTCCTAATTATTCAGGAGGCAATACTCCTGATTTGACTCTTACATTCTTAGGCGGACGACCTGAAATATTTTCATCTTCAGCGAGTGCATTCTGAGGTATTTTTTCGTTTTTGAAAATGTCTTCATTAAAAACAAGCATACCTTTTTTGATTTTAAAATAATTGTAGGAGCCATCAGGCAGATAAATCCATATTTTACCACTGTCTTTTGGTGAAGGTGGAATAAGATTATCAAAAACAATCATTTTTTTATCAGATAAAAACTTTAATGCAACAAAAGCCTCCTTGTTGTATTGTAATTCAAATCGAACAGGTGTCTCATTCTTTACTTTAAAAATCGGAGCACCAAATACTACATTCTGATATTCATCAAAATACATCACTTCTATCAGCTTTTTGCTGCTGATATGATTATTTCCATCCCAGGCTAAAAATATGTAATAAGTTGTTTTTCCTTTTTTAAATGATCCAATATCATAGTATTGAGCACCATACCACGATTCGTTATTTAATATGGTATCAGTTACAACATCATAAGAAATCATGTGAGAAAAATCGTAAAGAGGAATCAGCTTTAAATCTACACTATTTAATTGAATAGCAGCATAATAACGATATGTCCCATCATCAAAACGTAAAGTCCAGTTATAAATTTTAAACTTATTGTCTGGAGCCACAAGTTTATACATAAAATCTAGCTTGTTAAAATCATAAAAATAAGAACCTCTGATTTTTAATGTTTTAACAAATAATGGAATAAAATCAGTAAGTGCATCGAGTCGTGAAAACTCAGTCATTCCGTCAATAATAGAATCACCTAAGCGTTTCAACCGGGCTTCCATTGAAATAATACTATCAAAAACAATTGATTCTGATAAAATTATCTTGTCGTTTTCTTTTCGAAACTGTTCATTATCAACTTGTTCAGTAACAGACTTAACTGTTTTTTTTGCTGATTTATAAACCTCCGATTCAGTAACTGATTTAATGCTTAGAGCAAAATTTAAATTAAAACTTTCAATTTTGGGGTATGAAAAAATCCCGATTACTTCTCCCAAATAATTAAACAAAGGAGCTCCATCGTGCAACTTATCAACATGAATCATGCACAACAAACCTGGATATGACGATTCGAACATCCTGATAACAGAAGTATATCCCTGACTGACCAAAGCCTGCAATTTTGAATCACTTGCAATTGTAAAAACAGAATCGCCTTCATACAATACTGATTCTGAAAGAGAAACTGCACTTACCTGCCCGGCTTTTTTATAAATATGAACTACAGCAATCCCAGCTTTTTCATTGACAACTTCAACTTTTTTAACTGAATAATAGATTCCGTTACAATCCTGAATTTTAATGCTGTCAAAATCTTTAACTAAATGAGTTAAAGTTAGCAGCATACCTTGCGAATTAAAGAAAAATCCGTTTCCCTCAGCAACAATATCACCTTTACTGTCGAATGAAGTTATATGCACCAAAGCATTTTTTGCCTTAACAAAAACATCAGCATTTGATGTTTGAGCGGATAAAAAATTCAGGCAGCATACAAAAAATAATATTACCGGAATTGATTTCATATTTTTTCGAGTAAATGAAAACGTTTGAATAGATAATTTATTTTATAAATGGGTTAGAGCAGCACTGACATTTTTGAAAATTCTGTCGTTTAAATTAGAGCGGTCGCTGTAAACAAAATCTTCTCCTGTAACCTGTTCATATAATTCAATATATCTTTTCATCACCATTTCCACTACTTCATCAGTAATATCAGGCATTACATCATTTGCACGTCCCTGAAATCCATTTTCCATGAGCCATTCGCGAACAAATTCTTTCGATAATTGCTTTTGTTTTAAACCCTTGCTGAAATTTTCTTCATATCCTTTTGCATAAAAATATCTTGAAGAATCGGGAGTATGAACTTCGTCAATGAGGTAAATTTTACCTTCTTTAATTCCAAATTCATATTTAGTGTCAACCAGAATCAAACCTCTCTGAGCAGCCAATTGAGTACCTCTCTCAAACAGTTTAAAGGTATATTTTTCGAGCTGAGTATAGTGTTCTTCACTAACCAGACCACTTTCAATAATAAATTCTCTGCTGATGTCTTCATCATGACCTTCAAGCGCTTTGGTTGTTGGGGTAATTATCGGTTTGTCAAACTTTTGATTTTCAACCATCCCATCAGGCAAATTAATACCGCAGATACTGCGTTTTCCACTTGAATATTCGCGCCAGGCATGACCAACCAAATAACCTCTGATTACCATTTCAACAGCAAAAGGCTGACATTTTATTCCTAATGAGCAAGATGGGTCAGGCATATTAATCAGCCAGTTCGGTACAGTATCTTCGGTTTGTTTCATCGATTTGGCTGCAATCAGATTCAATATTTCACCTTTATAAGGAATGGGACGTGGCAATACTACATCAAAAGCCGAAATACGGTCGCTGACCACCAATAAAAAATGCTCATCACCTATTTCGTAAATATCTCTGACTTTTCCCTTTTTTAAACCATTTTGACCTTTAAAATTAAAATTGGTTTCCTGAATAGCTTCATATTTCATAACATCTCCCTTTAATATTTATAAATTATTCTGTTTCTTTCTTCGAATATGCATTAATAATTTCTTTGACAATCCGGTGGCGGGTAACATCCTTTACATCAAACTCAAGGATAGTAATTCCTTTGATATTTTTTAAAATTTTTGTAGCCCTTAGCAAACCTGATTTTTGAGTTCCCGGAAGATCAATTTGCGTTAAATCACCGTTAACAATAAATTTAGCATTTGGACCCATTCGGGTTAAAAACATTTTTAATTGCAGATTTGAACAATTTTGAGCTTCATCTAAAATAACATAAGCATCATCGAGTGTTCGTCCACGCATAAAAGCAAGAGGTGCAATTTCGATAATCTTTCTTTCGATATAAAAATTCATTTTTTCTGCCGGAATCATATCATCAAGAGCATCATAAAGGGGACGCAGGTAGGGATCAATTTTTTCCCTCATGTCTCCGGGCAAAAATCCCAGATTTTCACCGGCTTCAACCGCAGGTCTGGTTAATATAATTTTCTTAATCTCTTTGTTTTTCAATGCCCTCACTGCCAAGGCCACTGATGTATAAGTTTTTCCAGTTCCGGCAGGTCCAATGGCAATGATTATGTCGTTTTCTTTAACAGCTTTGATGAGCTTAAGCTGGGTAGGAGTTTTGGCTTTAATAGGTTTATTGTTCCGTCCATACAAAATCAAACCTTCTGAATAATTAACCGAAATATCTTCCGGCAATTTACCACCTAATATCTCAACTATTTGTGATTCTTCCAATTTGTTGTTGTTTCTTAAAAAACTCATCAGGTTTTCAATTCCATCAACACTGTTAAAAACAGCATCATCTTCTCCGATAATTTTAAGTTCTTCGCCTCTGAAAAACATTTGTACTCCGGGAAAATAACTCTTTATTAATTTGAATTTATTGTCATTTATCCCGAAAAACTCTACTTTATCGGGGACATCTATCTTTAAAATTACTTCTTTCAAACTTTTTCTAATACAAATAAAACAGGCTGCGAAATTACATATTTAGTTCTTTTTCGGAAAGCAATTAACCTGAATTATTTATCAATATTTTAAAACCTAAAGTTAATAAAGCTTAACCACAATTCTGATTCGGTTAGTTTTGAATTCCTTTTTAAGAAACGATTGTGTAAAACGTACAGTATCTTAGTCTCTAACAAATTATAAGTCAAAAAATTATGAATAACAAAGCTTAAATTTAAAGAATTAAAAATTTGATTTACACATAATGAGGCTTATCCTTACCTTTACCCTCTTAAAAAATTCTAGTTTAAACAAATAATTCAATCATTTCAGCAATACATGGCATTAATTACACTGACATCAGATTTAGGTTTAAAAGACCATTTTGTTGCTGCAGTCAAAGGATTTATATACAGTCAGTTAAAAGATGTTCAGATTATTGACATATCGCATCAGATAACGCCCTTTAATATTCTGGAAGCTGCATTTATCCTTAGAAACTCTTATAATTATTTTCCACAAAAAACCATTCACCTCATCAATGTAGATTCAAATAATTCATTGAACGACAATTTTATTGCTGTAAAATTTAACAACCATTATTTTATTGGCAGCAATAATGGTGTTATTTCGCTGATTACAGACCAACAAGCTGATGAAATGCATGAAATTGAAATTAAAAAAAAATCAGACCTTTTATTTCCCTTAAAAAATATCATTGCACCTACTGCCTGCCGGCTCGCCTCAAAGTACGATTTAAATGCTACAGGCAATAAAATACCTCAAATTCACCTGGTAAGCAGTTTAAACCCGACAATTGAAACCGATACAATCAGAGGAATGGTGATATATATTGATAATTATGGCAATGCTATTACTAATATCAGTAAAAAGGTTATCGAAAAATATAATTACAATTCAATAAAAATTGAATTTAGCCGAAATGAAATGATTGACTCCATTTCTGAGGTTTATTCAGATGTTCATACAGGCGATGCTTTGTGTTTGTTCGGGTCAGGTGGTTTGCTTGAAATTGCTATTAATAAAGCCAATGCTTCACAACTTTTTGGACTTCAGGTAAACAGCAAAATTTTAATAACCTTTACATAATAGCACATTATATGAAAAAATTTACCTTTTTATTTTTCTTAGTCCTCTTTTTAAATGCTTCAGCTCAGGAGTATTTTAATCCAGTTGGAAGTAAATCAAGAGGATTGGCTGATGTATCGGTAACTCTTGTTGAACCCTGGGCTGCATTCAATAATCAGGCTGCACTGGCACTACTCCGACAACCGGCCATAGGTGTTTTTGCAGAAAACAGATTTGGATTAAAAGAGCTGAATGGCGGAGCTGCGTCTTTTACTTATCCTATTGCAAAATCAGGCACTTTAGCCGTTGATTTGTACATTTTCAATTATTCCATCATATATTCAAGGCAAAAAATCGGAATAGCTTACGGTATGCAACTGGCAAAATATGTTTTAGCCGGTTTACAATTGAACTATTTAAGAACATATACCGAAGATTATGGTAACCGATCAGTAATTTGTGGTGAAGCGGGATTTTTATTTCCGGTAGCTAAAAACACAGCATTTGGGATTCATGTATTTAATCCGACAGCTGTTAAGTACAGCAAAAACACCAATGAGCAAATCCCAGTGATAGTCAACATTGGAGGCCATTATAAGTTTGACGAAAATGTTACCATTTTTTTAGAAGCAGAACACTCAAATACTTATGGATATGGTGCTAAGGGAGCTATCGAATATGGTTTCAACAAAAATTTCAGTATAAGAATGGGATTACGAAACAAGCCGGTTATTGCTGCTTTCGGGATTAATTTTGTTTTTAAAAAGTTTACTGTTGATTTAGCCATGCAGTTTCATCAGATTCTTGGAAGTACTCCTTCTTTATCAGCTTTTCATTACTTTGGCGAAAATTTGTAAAAATGCAATCTTATTTCCATTTTATCATTTATAATTTCAGATTTTACCTTATTTGTATTTGCTTTTTACTATTTAATACTAATAATTCTTTTGCTCAATCTGAGGCTGAGTTAAAAATTCAACAACTCATTAGTGAAATATACGAATCAACAGAATCTACATACGATTACTCAGAAATTTATGATAAATTAAGTTTTTTATATGCCAATCCAATTAATCTGAATACTGCAACTGAAGAAGAATTAAAAGAATTGTTTTTTCTCACCGATATTCAGATTCAGGCCATTTTAGAATATCGGAAACGATACAAAGGATTTTATACACTTTACGAACTGGCAGCAATAGAATTATTAGATCTGCAAACTATTCAAAGTTTATTGTATTTCACTAAAATTGAGAAAATTGATTCTAAAAAAAGAGATATTTCATATTTTCTGCCTCTTTATGGAAATCGTCTTCAAATACGCACCGAAAGAGTTTTTAATTACAATAAAGGAATACTGCAGGATACTCATTATTTAGGTTCTCCTTATAAACTATACCTGAGATACTATCATCAGCCTTCATCTGCATTAAGTTATGGAATAACAATGGAAAAAGATGCCGGTGAAGAATTCTTTAAAGGTACACAAGCCAAGGGATTCGATTTTTATTCCGTTCATTTCTTTTATAAACCGACTAAAGGTATAGTAAAAACAATTGCTATTGGCGATTATTATGCTGAATTTGGTCAAGGATTAACATTTTCGAACAGCTTTTCGATGGGAAAAAGTATTTATTTTGAACAGCTTTACAAAGCAAAGAATAATATAAGCCCCTATCGATCTGTAAACGAAAACGGGTTTTTAAAGGGAGCTGCCGTAAAAATCGGCAAAAATAACTTCGCATCAACTCTTTTCTTTTCTAATAAAAAAATTGATGCAGGTATTTCTGTAAAAGACACTTTTGATATAATTGATGAATACTATGCCGAATCAATTGATGAATCAGGGTACCACCGCACACCAAATGAATTTGCAAAAAAGAATAATCTGAATGAAACCCTATTTGGTATTAACCTCAGGTACCAAATGAAAAAAACTACTTTAGGTGGCACTCTTATTCATGGATTTTATGATAAAGAAATCATAGCTGTTGAAAAGTTGTATAGCCTTTATCGTTTTTCAGGAAAAAGCTTTACAAATGCCGGTATTGATTATGTATTCACCTTAAATAAAATACTTTTCTTTGGTGAAGCCGCAACAAACGGTCAAACAGCTTCATTTGTTTCCGGTTTACTTTTTCCGCTTTCAAGTAAATTTAAGCTTACTACTATTTACAGATATTACCCTAAAAACTATACAGCACCTTACAGCAATGCTTTCAGAGAAAACTCATTAACTGAAAATGAAAAAGGTCTTTTTACCGGAATAAGATGGAATATTAACCGAAAATGGGATGTTTCAGCCTATTACGATATTGTTGTTTTTCCCTGGCTTAAGTATTTAATAAACATGCCTTCTGCTGGAAATGAGTTTTTACTGCATGCAACCAACCGGCAAAGCTTTAAATGGACAAATCAATTTAGGTTCAGGTATAAACTTAATGAAAAAAATTATTCTAATAACGAATCACCTTTGCCCCAGATATTGTTTGGCGAGAAATATAATTTAAGGTATGAATTGGTTCTGCAACCTAACTATTCATTAAAATTTTCAACAAAAATTGAGTATTGCAAAACGACTCAATCAACTGAAAATGCTTCAGGATTTCTTACTCAGCAGGATATCAGCTATTTTATTAACAACACTTCGCTAACATTCCGATATGCACTTTTTACTGTCTCAGATTACGATGCACGTATTTATGTCTATGAGCCAGATGTGCCGGGTACGTTTAATTCATTTATGTTTCACAACTCAGGATACAGGGTATTTTTACTAGTAAAAACCAATATTCTGGATAAGATTACAGCCTATTTAAAACTTGGGAGAACATATTATTTTTCAAACACCAGCATTCCAGTGCAAGAAACTGACAATCTAAACTATAAGAATGAAATCCGGATGATGATTGACTTTAAATTCTGATTAGAGCAGTCTCTTTAAATAAAGCATAACACCCTGTTCAAAGCTATCAATTTTATTGTCAGCTAAAAACAATTGTCTAATGTTTTCAAGTAATTCGCTTTTCTGTTCAGGACTTGAATAATATTTTTCACGATAAGACAAAATCGTTTGTAATCGTTCATATTCATTCATTTCATTAAATTCAGAATTTATTTTTTTGCAAACTTCTTCACCTACCTTACAAATAATAACCTGAATTTCTTCTTTTTCAATTCTGGCATCTACTGAACTGACATATAACAATGTGAAAGCCAGAAACTCATTGTAAGTCCAATTATTTTTTGACATTTAATTTAATTTTTAAAAATAAACCACAATAAATCTATATACGAACATAGTTAGTTTTTTTATAAATTGTTTAATCACTTACATTTTTTTGAAAAAAATTAATTAACAGTCAAGTTATATTAAATTTGCCATTCCAAAAATTTTTTACCTATGATAAATATCGCCTTGTTTGGTCCTCCGGGTGCCGGTAAAGGTACTCAGTCAAAATTACTGCTTGAAAAATACAATTTAGCCTATATAGCAACAGGAGACATCCTAAGAAAAGAGATTTCTGAAAATACAGAATTAGGGCAGAAAGCCAAAAGCATCATTGAAAAAGGAGGTCTTGTCTCTGATGAAATTATTGTTCAGATTATTGAAAGAACAATACTTGAAAATAAAGATGTTAGTGGATTTTTATTTGATGGTTTTCCCAGGACCTATGTTCAGGCATACATTCTCGAAGGTTTATTGCTGAAACTGAATACTTCATTGACCTGCATGCTCAGCCTGAATGTGCCAAGAAATGAATTGGTAAACCGTTTGTTAGAACGGTCTAAAACATCAATGAGGATTGATGATACACCTGAAGTAATTCAAACACGATTAGAAGAGTATGAACAAAAAACTGCACCTGTAGCCGATTTTTATAAAGAAAAAGGTATTTATATTGATATTGAAGGAACAGGCAATATATCTGAAGTATTTGACAGAATCAACATGACAATTGAAACCATGCTGCGTAAAGTGTGGATGAACATTGTTTTGGTTGGCTATCCGGGAGCAGGTAAAGGAACTCAAGCGATTAAATTGGATGAAAAATTCAATCTGGTATATATTTCAACAGGAGATATGATGAGATATGAATTAGCTAATAACACAGATGTTGGCAATAAAATTAAACCTCATCTTGAAAAAGGCACTATTGTTCCTGATGAAATAGCAATTAAACTAATCGAATCGAAAATTAAAATGAATCCAAAAGCAAATGGATTTATTTTCAAAGGATTTCCACGAAACCTTGTACAGGCCTATATTTTAGATGGTATGCTCAGAAAAATGAACTCCACAATCAGTAGAGTGATTTATATAGATGTGCCAGTATTGGAAGCAATAAAAAGACTGAACACCAGAGCTAAATCGAATAAATCGAGACCTTACGACATGAATACAGACCTTATATTACAGCGCTTGGAAGAATTCGAAAAAATCACCTATCCTGTTGTTGACTATTATAAAAAATTAGACAAACTGGTAACATTAAGCGGCATCGGCACTGAAGATGAAATTCAAAACAAAGTTTTTGTTGAAGTTGAAAAAACTTTAAGGCAAATCAGGTAACAAAACACAAAAAAAAGAGGCTGCCCATTATGTAACAAGGACAGCCTCTAATAATATTTTGTGAAAATTACTTCTTAATTAACTTTTTTCGAATTAAAAATGCCAAACCCAATAATGCAAATAAACCTAATCCTCCTCCAATAGGAGTTTGAGGGGTAGGTGGTATTGGCTGTGAAAAAACAGGGTTTATAAATAATGGTGAGATCATTAATACTAATGCTAAGCTGATATATGTTACGATTCTTTTCATGATGCTAACTGAATTTAAAGAAATTCTCATACCGCAAAAATAAATACATTTTTTAGATTACAAAAAAAAAAATCACAATTAATAATTTCTTTATTTAACCTTTTTATTAAAATTTTACGAAATAAAGCCAATTAATTGCAATTATAAAGGTAAAACACATTATTTGACCTTCCAAATTAATTTAAAAATATTTTAACCGAATTTTATCATTAGTCTTAATAATAAATTCAAATCACTGATTATTATTTACTTAGATTAAAAAATAATTTTAAAGAAAATAATCTTACCCGATTCATCTGTAATTTTTAATAGATATAAACCAGAATTGTAGCTATTTGCATCAAAATAGTGCTTTGCTCCTATTTGAATACTTCCAAAGTCTGATCTTTTTCCGGAATATTCAAAAATCTCATAGTGAATTTTTGAATTTGTATTAAGGTTTTCCAAACAATATTTTTGTTGATCTTTTAACTGATAAAAATAAATTGAAGGAAATTGTTTCTCCTTAATATCCACTTTCCATGCACCCACCGCATGTGGAACTATTTTAACTCCGCTGCAACCCTTTTCTGATTTCACTATTAATACTACAGAATAGTCACCCGGATCAGTATATATATGATTGACACTTCCTTTTACCGGACTTATGTTTCCATCACCAAAATTCCATAGATAGTCTTCTAAAAATCCCTCTGAAATGATAGTCGAATCTTTAAAATTTACGTTTAATGGTATATTCCCGTTGGGTGGATCAACCTTAAAATTTACCTCAGGAATTGGTAAAACCCGAATAAGTAAAGTGTCGTAATTATTACATTTTCCATGAGTACTAATTCCGTAAACTATCTGATAAATTCCAACATCAACCGAATCAGGTCTAAATTTATTGTTTATTATACCTGTGCCATCCCACTTTCCTCCAGTTGGTAAAGCTTTCAGGACAATTTCCTCTGCATTTTTACATAATTCAAGATCGTCTCCGGCATCAGGTTTACTGGTTTCCAACAAGTAATAGTTTGCAGTGTCTGAGTTTTCACAATTATCAATATTCTTATAACTGAAAATAAGTTGATACCATTTGTTTTTTATCAGCGACTCATTACTTGAATTAAAATAGTATTTTTTATCCGACTTCTCAGTTCCTAATCCCTTCCATATTCCGGTTTCGTCATCCGGCATTCCAGTTAAAAGATGTTTTCCTGAATTAAAGCAAATTGTATCATCACTTCCTGCAGAAACAGCATAGCTTACTTTACCTCCTGTTTTTACTTTGTCTGTTTGAACAAATAAGCAGCCATTCAGTTTTTTCATTTCCATTTTGAAATTAAAATCATGATTTGACAGATAAAAACGATGGGAAAAGTTTTTCATAACAGAATTCAGATTCCCATCTCCATACCAATGCAATGAATCATAATTCCCCTTGATATTAATAAGGTTAAAACCATAAAGTCCACAAGAAGAATCAATAACTGAAATATCAGCCCTCATACCATTAATTATTTTTACAGGAAAAACTACTGTACTACTGCCTGGAACCGGACATTTGTTATCTTTAACTCTGATTACATAGGGAATAGTTTTGCCTTGACTGACATCAAATTGCGGAGAAATAACAACCTGTTGTTCTGGTTTTGCCGGATTAGAATAATCTTTACTAACTACTGTAAATGGATGAACAAAAACCACACTATCGCCATCAATGTCATTTGCCTTAATGTTTACAATACTCCCCGACCAGTTACATATTTTCACAGATGATGGTAAAATGACTTGTGGTGGATTTTGAATAGTTTGATTTAATGATTGAACTATCCATTCTCTCATAAACTCTTTATAGAGTTGTCCGTTGCTGAATTGTTTTATTTTAACTGTTACTACAGCTACTTCGGCATTCATTGGTCTGAAAGTTAATTGTCCATAATCGCCAGTAAATTGCAGGCCACGCGGATATGCTAAATTTTTGTTTGGAAAGCCCCAAAAATAACAGGGTTTGTCGAAAGAATACTGACCCGAAAAACTAACCGGATTTCTGTTTGATGTTAAAGGGCTGGTTAACTCGTATACTAAAGAGTCTTTTAAAAATGTACTGTTATAAATAGTAAGAGCTTGAGAATAATTATTTCCTTTTACCGCCAGAAATTCTGGTTCGATAAGTGGCAATAAACCTTCGTCACCTGCAATACATCTGTTGACAAATGTTTCGATATAGAAATTTGTTGAAGCCGGTCCGGTACTAATCAGAGATGTTCTTTTACCTTGTTCATAATAAAAAATGATATTACAGCAGCTACCAGCTGATGACAAATCAATAATAGTCTGATATCGATACTTCCTTATTCCATTCGTGGCACATGTTGGTTTAGTACAGCGTGTACATTGCGATTGACAAACATTAGTTATTTCAGTTGCAGTTGGCATTGCGACAGTTTTAGTTGATAAAACACTCCCTGAACTTAAACATTTTGCTTTTATTGAAGCATTCCCCGGAACAGCATCAAAACAGCTCGTATAGAGTATCAAATCAACCTGAAACTTGTTATCTCCCTGATATGAAGAATACATCTCAGCACCCGATATTGTTTGAGCAGATGCTCTTGTTATCAAATTCAATATAAAAATGGCTATAAATACAAATTTATTCATTTGATTTTTTCTTTCAAAAATAAAAGGATAAAAACAGCAGTATAAAACATTTTTTTAACAAGATATTGATTTAGCTCACTTGATGATTAGGTTTTAAGTTACTTTTGTATAAAATCTAATCATAGATATATGAATTCAAGACGGCAATTTTTAAAAAACACAGCATTACTTGCTGCCATAGCAGGTTTTTCATCATCTTTTAAAATACCTGATGAAAACAAAAAATTATTTTATCAATCGAGTAAAACCAGCAAAAAAGCTATCAAACCAGTAGTTATCAGCACATGGAAACACGGAGTGGCTGCAAATGAAGAAGCCTGGAAGATACTAATTAATAAAGGCAAAGCGCTTGATGCTGTCGAACAAGGTGTCCGGATTTCAGAATCAGATCCTGAAGTAACCAGTGTTGGTTATGGAGGTCTTCCTGACAGAGATGGCAATGTAACATTAGACGCCTGCATTATGGATGAAAGCGGAAATTGTGGTTCTGTAGCATTTCTTGAACATATTATGAATCCCATTTCGGTAGCTCGTTTGGTTATGGAAAAAACTCCCCATATTATGCTTGTCGGAAAAGGAGCTTTAGATTTTGCTTTATCAAACGGTTTTAAAAAGCAAAACTTGTTAACTAATGAGGCTAAACTAAGATGGGAAGAATGGCTGAAATCAGAAAATTATCATCCAGAACCACTCCCTGATAAAAACAACCATGACACAATTGGAATGTTAGCAATTGATTATAATGGCAATATATGCGGAGCATGTACTACCAGCGGATTGGCATGGAAATATCATGGTCGGGTTGGTGATTCTCCTATCATTGGGGCAGGATTATTTGTGGATAACGAAGTTGGAGGTGCTTGCGCAACCGGAAGAGGCGAGTCTGTTATTAAGATTGCAGGCAGTCATTTGGTAGTTGAATTGATGAGGCAAGGTAATTCACCTCAAAAAGCTTGTAAATTAGCCGTAGAAAGAATCATCTCGAAACAAAAAGACCATTTAAGTTTTCAGGTAGGTTTTCTAGCTATAAATCGTAAAGGCGAAACAGGTGCTTACAGTATCTCTAAAGGTTTTGAATATGCCCTTTATCAGAATGATGCTAACAAACTCATTTCTTCTGGGAGTTATTATGCAGATTAAATCTGATGTTTTTTAGTTACTTTTTTAGGACTTGAAAACAGCAATACTAAAAAACCGGTAATAAAAAACAAACCCAATAAAATTACAGAATTTCTCATGCTACCGCTAATCTGCTCAATAAAACCATAAGCAGCGATACCCAATACAATTGCAACTTTTTCGGTAAATTCATAAAAACTAAAAAATGAAGCTGTGTCGGTAGTATTTTCAGGAATAAGCTTGGAATAAGTTGACCTTGACAGACTTTGAATTCCTCCCATTACTAACCCAACCATAAAAGCAAGTAGAAAAAATCCATTTGGTTTTGTTGTAAAATAAGCTGTAATACACATAATTACCCAACCTGCCAGAATAATCGAAATAGCTTTTAAATTATTGGTTTTTTCTGAGAGCCAGGCAGCTAGTTGGGCACCCACCATGGCCACTAACTGGATAATTAAAATTGACAAGATTAATTTATCTGAAGGCACATTCAACTCTTTTGCCCCAAAAAGTGCAGCCATATACAACACAGTTTGTACACCCATACTGTAAATAAAAAATGCATAAAGAAAAATACGTATCTGCTGCAACCGTCTAATTTGATTAAAAACCTTTACCAATTCTTTAAATCCATTCAATAAATAATGTTTATGTTTTGTATTCTTTTGAAATCCGGAAGGCAGATAATGAAAAGAATATAGAGAAAAACCAAACCACCATAATCCCACAGTTAAAAAACAAATCTGAACAGCAAGTGTTTTATCAGGAATACCAAATTTCTCAAAATTCATAATAAAAATCAGGTTTAGCACTAATAAAATAAAGCCTCCCAAGTACCCCAACGAAAATCCTTTCGCACTTACCCTGTCTCGTTTATCTTCTGATGCAATTTCTGGCAAATAGGCATTATAAAACACAAGACTTCCATTAAAACCAATATTTCCGGCAACAATACATAAAATACCGAGTAAGAGATTTGAACCATTAAAGAAAAACAATATCAAACAGGAAAGGGAGCCCATCAACACAAAGAATCGCATATATGATTTTTTTTGGCCACTATAGTCGGCAATTCCTGATAAAATAGGTGATAAAAATGCAATTATCAAAAATGAAAACGAAAAAGTATAACTATACAATACGCTGTTAGAAATTTCGATTCCTAAGAAAGTAAGCATTTCTGAACCAAAAGCTTGTGTTGTAGTACTTTCATAAAAGGGTGGGAAAATAGCTGCGGTTATAACCAACGGAAATACTGAGTTTGCCCAATCATAAAATGCCCAGGCATTAACAATTCTCTTACTATTCTTTGCAAATGTTTTCAGGATGAAACACTTTTAAGTTTTTGTGCCAATTCATTAAAATACAGAGTTTGTGCCTTTGACAATTGCTTGTTTGACAACATTTGTCTTTTAAAAGCATTTAATTCTTCCTGACTTAACTGATTATTTCTTGATCTGACTAAGGTTCTTAAATATTGTTCCTTAAAAATATAATTCAAAGGGTATTGATTAGCAAGCTTTGCAGCAAAATGCAAAGTATATTTATTCTTCTTTTCCATTTCATCATAAATTTTCATTAAAAAATAAGCAGATTCAGTATCTAATACTATATCTGAGTGCTTTTTAGATAAAAACTCAAGACCCTTTTCTTTATCACCGGAAGGAACAAAAAGAAGCAAAGGACGCAAATAGTAATAATTATTATAAACCACATCAGTCAGATAAAGATATAAACCGGAAGTAAGGTAAAAGCCATGAAACTCTTTTTCCTTTCCTAAGGTGTTTTTAATAATCGGAAGATTTTTTTTTAACTCTATTAATGTCTGAACATATTTTCCGTTCATAACATCATATCGTGATAGCAGCGAGTAAATTATAATTCTCAAAAACTGGTGTTCATATGTATTGGAATTACCAATTCGAACTTTAGCTGTGTTTAGTGAACTGTAAAATAAATTAATATTTCCATCAGAGTTTTCTCCACTGATTATTTTCCACCAATAATAATTAGCTGCAAATAAATAAGTCCATGGCGAAAAATTAAAGTTTTTTTTTAGTTGAATTAATACACTATCTGCTTTTAAAAACTCAAAATTGTAAACATATCCGAAGCCTTCATAAACAGCAGCTTTTACCTGCTGATTACTGATTATTTCTTTATTAATATCAGAGTTTGAGTTTAAATCAAATCTGACTATAACTAATAGAAAAAATATTAAGCAAATATGCCGATACATATACTTTAGCTTACTTCTTAATGAGGGGCAAAGATACATTTTTATTACAACTGATAACATGTCAAACTAGTAATTAATCCGACTTTTGTTAAGCAGGAAAATCAAGAAATAAATAAAAAAAATAAGAAATTTAAGCGAAATAAAATAAGTATAAGCTTAATCGGTATTTTCACAATGGTATATAAACTCTTTAATCACTATAAGGTCAGCTAATGTAACTTTGCCAAATTGTTAAAATTAAGTTTAGGGCAATGATTAACTTTTTTAAAACCAATACAACCAAATATTATGTTGTTGAAGCCAATTCAGCTTTAAATTCAGACGATATTCATAAATTAAAATGGTTGTTTGATGCAAATCCTACTAATAATCAAATTTTAGATGGAAAATTTATTGGACCTCGTAAAGAAATGGTTACTCCCTGGAGTACAAATGCGGTAGAAATTTCGCAAAATATGGGAATTACAGGTATTCTACGGATTGAAGAGTTTTTTAAATACAGTGAAAATATGCTCTTCGACCGTATGCTTCAACAAATTTATGTAAACCCTGCCCAGGATGTTTTTCTGTTAAACAAAAGCCCTGAACCTATTGAATATATTATTGATATTGCAGCTTATAATGAAAATGAAGGATTGGCGCTGAGCGAAGATGAAATTGATTATTTGAATTTTGTTTCAAATCAAATTGGCAGACGACTTACCGACAGTGAAGTTTATGGTTTTGCTCAAATTAATTCTGAGCATTGCCGGCACAAAATATTTAATGGTAATTTCATTATTGACGGCCAGGAAATGCCTGAATCATTGTTTTCCATGATTAAAACTACTTCAGCAAAAAATCCCAATAAAATTGTATCGGCCTATAAAGATAATGTTGCTTTTATAAAAGGACCAGAAGCAATTCAATTTTCACCACAAACTCAGGATAAACCCGACTTTTTTATATTAAAAGACATTAATACAGTTATTTCCCTTAAAGCTGAAACACACAATTTCCCTACTACAGTTGAACCTTTCAATGGAGCAGCTACAGGTAGTGGTGGAGAAATCAGAGACCGTTTGGCAGGAGGAAAAGGCAGTTTACCTATTGCAGGTACCGCAGTTTATATCACTTCATATCCCAGACTTTCAAATGAAAGAGTCTGGGAGTTAAAAAATCAACCCAGAAAATGGCTTTACCAAAGTCCGGAAGAAATTTTAATTAAAGCTTCGAACGGTGCCTCCGATTTTGGGAATAAATTTGGACAGCCTCTCATCTGCGGAAGCCTTTTAACTTTCGAACACTTTGAGAGTTACAAAAAATGGGGTTATGATAAAGTAATCATGCTGGCTGGTGGAATTGGCTTTGCCAGATCAGAGGATAGTCAAAAAGGGCATCCGGCAAAAGGTGATAAAATTATCGTAATGGGAGGCGACAACTACCGTATCGGGATGGGTGGTGGTGCTGTTTCTTCTGTTGTGACAGGTGAATTTGACAATACTATTGAGTTAAACGCTGTTCAGAGATCAAATCCTGAAATGCAAAAAAGAGTAGCCAATGTTATTCGAGCTATGACTGAAATGGAAAACAATCCTATTATTTCTATTCATGATCATGGTGCTGGTGGTCATTTAAATTGTATTTCTGAACTTGTTGAAGAAACAGGTGGCACAATTGAAATAAGTAAATTACCCGTTGGCGACCCTACATTATCTGCCCGTGAAATAATTGGTAATGAATCTCAGGAAAGAATGGGTTTAGTATTAGCGCAAAAAGATCTTCCATTGATAAACAAAATCTCTGAACGCGAACGTGCTCCAATTTATGTAGCAGGAGAATGCTCTGACAACCACCATTTAATGTTTTCGAATCCAAATGGTAAAAATCCTGTTGACATTAACTTAACCTATTTATTTGGCAAACCTCCTAAAACAATCCTTGAAGATAGTACAATAGAAATCATTTATGATTCTGTAAGTTACGAACCCGGGAAATTACTACACTATCTTGAGCAAATTCTTCAAATTGAAGCAGTTGCATGTAAAGATTGGCTTACCAATAAAGTTGACCGCTCGGTTACCGGAAAAATCGTTCTTCAGCAATCAACCGGAAAAATTCAGTTACCACTCAATAATCTTGGTGTTGTTGCAATTGATTATATCAGCAAAAAAGGAATAGCAACTTCAGTAGGACACTCTCCTGTTTCATCGCTCATCAACATCGATACTGGTTCCAGATTAAGCATAGCTGAAGCTTTAACAAATATGATATGGGTACCTGTTGAACAAGGAATTAAAGGCATTTCATTGAGTGCAAACTGGATGTGGCCTGCCAAAAACGAGGGTGAAAATGCCAGATTGTATCAGGCAGTCAAAGCACTAAGCAAGTTTGCAATAGATTTAGGCATAAATATTCCAACCGGAAAAGATAGTTTGTCAATGGTGCAAAAATATCCGGATGGTGAAAAAATTTTCTCACCCGGAACAGTAATTATCAGTACAGTTGGAGAAACGGATGATTTTACAAAAATTGTTAAACCTGATTTAAAACCAGTTGAAAACTCCAAAATAATATATATTGATTTTTCAAAATCAGATTTTGAATTAGGAGGTTCAAGCTTTGCACAAATCAACAATCAGATTGGACAAAAGACTCCGGATATAATTGATAATGATTATTTTGCAAGAACATTCAACACAGTACAGCAATTAATCAGAGAAGACTTATTGTTAGCCGGACACGATGTTTCTGCAGGTGGACTTATCACTACTTTACTTGAAATGTGTTTTACTGACAATACAACTGGTATGAATTCCGATTTGTCAGTAATTCCTGAAAAAGAGCTTGTTAAAATACTATTTGCAGAAAAACCTGCTATTGTTGTTCAAACTGCTGAATTTGAAAAAGTCTCTCAAATACTCAATTCTGCAAGCATTTTATTTTATTCAATTGGTACAATACAATTCGATAATATATTAAATATCAGCCATAACAATGAGGAATATAGCCTGGATATTGATAAATACAGAGATATATGGTTTAACACCTCCTATTTATTTGACAGAAAGCAAACCGTAGCCAAGCTAGCATCGGAACGCTTTCAAAACTATAAAAATCAGGAACTTAAATACCATTTTCCGAAAGATTTTACAGGAAAGTTTTCACAATTCAATATCATTCCAGACAGAAGAATAAAAAGTGGAATTAAAGCTGCAATTATTCGTGAAAAGGGTGTGAATGGTGATAGAGAAATGGCATTTTTAATGCATTTAGCAGGGTTTGATGTTAAAGATGTCCATATGACAGATTTGATTTCTGGCAGAGAGGACTTGTCTGACTTAAATATGATTGTTTTTGTTGGAGGGTTTTCAAACTCTGATGTTTTAGGTAGTGGTAAAGGATGGGCAGGTGCGTTTTTGTACAACACTAAAGCAAAAGTTGCCCTTGAAAACTTTTATCAACGAAAGGATACACTTAGTTTAGGTGTTTGCAATGGCTGTCAGGTAGTGATTGAACTTGGATTAATAAATCCTCAACATCCTGAAAAACCCAAAATGCTGCTAAATGATTCTCATAAATTTGAATCAGCATTTATCAACGTAGATATTAAAGATAATCAATCTATTATGCTTTGCTCATTGGCAGGTTCACGACTTGGAATTTGGGTTGCTCATGGTGAAGGGAAATTTCATTTCCCATACGAAGAAAGCAAATACAACATTCCCATGAAATATAGCTACAGCAATTATCCTGGAAATCCGAATGGTTCAATGTTCGATGCAGCTGCATTATGCTCTGATGACGGACGCCATTTAGTGATGATGCCACATCTGGAGAGAGCATTCTATCCGCATCATTGGGCATATCAACATCCAGAACGAACAAAAGACGAAATTACACCATGGGTTTCAGCCTTTGTTAATGCTAAAAATTGGATACAAAAATTAAATGATAATAGTTAGTACTATCCTTAATTTTCAAACCCAAAAAGAAAAAACCGGATAAGGTTTGAAGTATAAATAATGTGTGCTATTTTAAGCTGTGAACAAAAAGCCCACTGCGCAGTTTAGGTTCAAACCAGGTTGATTTTGGTGGCATTATTTTTCCCGAATCGGCAATATCAATTAATTGCTGAATTGTAACAGGGTAAAGAGCAAAAGCCACTTTCATCTCGCCTGAGTCAACTCTTTTTACAAGTTCTGTTAAACCACGTATTCCTCCCACAAAATCAATTCTTTTATCTGTTCGGGGATCATTTATGCCTAAAAGGGGTGACAGAACATTTTTTTGCAAAACATTAACATCCAAAACTTCTAATGGATCCTGATCATTGAATGTTCCTTCTTTTGCAGTTAGCTTATACCACTGACCACTCAAATACATAGCAAATTCATGCAATGTTGAAGGATTAAAGAGTCCATCTGCTTTTTCAATTGTCATAACTTTTTCAAGTTCTGATAAAAATTCTGATGCTGAAAGATTATTCAAATCTTTTACAACTCGATTGTAATCAATAATACACAAATGGCTTGCAGGAAAAATCACTGTCAGGAAAAAATTATATTCCTCCTTACCTGAATGTGCAGTGTTTTCCACTTTCATTTCATGACCAATTTTGGCTGAGGATGCTGACCTATGATGACCATCGGCAATATATGTATAAGTAACTTTTTCAGCAAAAATCTGAGATATTTTATTATTTAGCATTTTATCATCTACTACCCACAGTGTATGCGAAACACTATCATCAGCCATAAAGTCATATTCAGGTTCATTAACTATAATACCATTGATTATTTCGTCAATTTCTGCTACGTCAGGATATGTTAAAAATACAGGTTCGGTATGAGCTCCAACTGCTTTGAAGTGCATAATACGGTCAATTTCTTTTTCTGGGCGCGTAAGTTCATGCTTTTTGATAATGTCATTAAAATAATCATCTACTGAAGAAGCAGCCACAATTCCAATTTGGCTGATATTTTTCCAAACAAGTTTATAAATGTAATATTTTTCTTCATCATCCTGAAAAAGAATACCATCAGATATCATTTTTTCAAAATTCTCCTTACCTTTAAAATAAACAGGGTCGGTATGAATGTCAATTCCAGGTTCAAGGTCAATTTCGGCTTTAGCTACATGATAAAAAGAATACGGATTTCCCTTGGCTTCTAAACGTGCTTCTTCTGAATTCAATACATCATAAGGTTTACATGCTACTTTCTGAGCCAGCTCTTTAACCGGTCTGATGCCCTTAAATGGTTTTATTATTGCCATGATATTTCTTTGTTTTTAATAGATTAAACTGATTTTTAAAAGAATAGCAATTATACAGCTTTTTATAAAAATGAAAGGCAATTAAATTCCACTTAGATAGAATTGAAAAAGAAATTAATAGAATAATAAGCTATCCCTATCATTAAATTTCGATGAAAAAAATGTTATGTAAATAAAAGAATTTGAGTAATTTAGCTGCATATAGATACAAATTGCTGATAGCAATTTCTCATTACTTAAAAGTGTGGTTGGGACTTTCAGTTCAATACTTGAAATCATTTTAAATGAAACTGAAATATTGTTTAAAGATTACATTTTAGGAATAGTAGAATCAAAATTTGGTAACCTTATTTCCGGTTTTTAAACAGATTCAAACTTCGGTTTGATGATCTGTAAAGATTTTATTCAAAAACACAACGGTTCAATCATTGTGATCAGCAATCCTGTGTATGTAACAATATTCATAGTTAAACTGCCAAAACCTCTTTCGATGCAGAAATTTTAGAAGGCTGGTTTATTACTGAATCAAGCAAAACTTCAGCTATGTCAAGAGTTATTACCTGTTTAGATTTGTTGAAAGTCTTTTTACACAAAGGACAAGCAGTAGCAAGGTACCCTGTTTTGTTTGTACCTGTTTTTTCAAGCACATCAAATGTTATTAAATCTTTTTCATAAGGAGTTAAGCGGAATCCACCCAGACTGCCTCCACAACAAAGTGAATTTTCTTTATCAAATCCACAATTAACCAGTTTAACACATTTTTCAAGTAATTCTCTCGGCTCTGAATAAATGCCGCTGCCTCTGCCCAGCTCACAAGGATCATGATAAACCATTTCTTTGAAACTATCTTTAACAGGATTCAATTTCCCCTGCTCAACTAACCTGAGTAAAAATTGAGAATGATGCAGTATTTCAATATCAAGATTATAATTTTCATTAAAAGTTTTGAGACAAATCGGGCAGGATAATACGAGTGTAGTAGCACCTGAGTCCCTGATAAGTTTACCGACTTGATCAATTAATTGTGATGCTCTTTCTTTCATACCCGATAAAATAAGTGGTCTGCCACAACAAATACTTCCTTCTTTATCAAGAAATGTATATTCCGTTTTTGATATTTCAAGAAGTTTCTGAAAAGATTGCTTGATTCGGGGTGTCAGGTGGGTCATACATCCCGCAAACCAAACTATTTCAGACTTAGGCACATATGAATTACTAATAACGTAATTTTCTGTTTTATATTTATTTACATGAAAAAGTTCCCTTTCATAAATCCTTCGATCATTCAGTTGTATTCCCACTGGACAACTTTGCTGACATCTTCCGCAAACAAGGCAATTAAAAGTTTTGTTTTCATCTTTCTGCTTTTCTCTGACCGATTTTAGGAAATAAACTGCCTGGATTTGATTGACCTTTGCAGCCGACATAATTTGACAAGAATTGAGACAAATACCACATCGGGAACAGGATAAAACTTCAATTTCACGCAGACTTTGCGATTTTTTATTAGCATAAAGACCATAATTTTTGAGGAAAATTAAAACTATTTCGGTTGGAATATGCATATATCTCGACCAAGGCAAAGAAAAAAAGAATGCTCCTAGTGCTAAAGAATACAACCACCAAAATATATAAGCGGATTTATCTCCAGGAAATCTTGAAATGAGCAAATTCCCAAGTGCATTTGTGGCAAATCCACCATTATGATACATTCCTGCAGTGAAACTCTCTGCAAGAAACCTAAGCGGAAAGATGAGCCAGAGGGAATAAAGAGGTATTTTATCCCTCATTTTTAAAGTTGTTGTTTTTTGCATTCCAAAAGCAATTTTTTGCCATCTTTTTAGCAATGCCAGAAAAACACCACTGAGAACGATCAACAGCAAGAAATCCATGAGAAACTTAAAAACAGGAGTGAATGAGAACTCTAAAGTGTCATGACTGAAATAATTTAAAAATATTGGAAAATATGGTGGATTAAAGTTTGTTGGGTAATATAGCCGGGATTCAAGATTACCAAGGACTATTAATAAAAACCAACCTAAGGCAAGACTGGAATGCATATAACCCATTAACAGGTTCTGTTTATATATTTTACGATGTAAAAGGCTCTCCATAAAAACCTCAGCAATGGCATGGAAGGATTTCCTTGTTAAAATATTCTTACTGATTAAGAGTTTTTCAGCGACCGATAACTTATTGAGCCATTTAATTACTTTTACTGAGAAGTATAAAAATAAGAATCCAAGCCCGGTTGTAAAAGGTAATACAAATGGATCAAACTTCATAACTTAATCATTTTCTGTTAGTTGTAAAAGTTTCAGAATAATACCCCTTGTATTTACCGATTTCGGACATGCCAGCTGGCATTTACCACAAAGCATACATTTCCTGATTTCTGAGTTAAGACCAGCAGTATCCCCTCTCTGAATTTTCAGGATTACTTTTCTCAGGCTGAAATCTGTATGTCCAGCTGCTGAACATGTTGCACTGCAGGTTCCGCATGATATACATAAGTTGAAAGTTGGTTCAAATTTATTAAAATACCGGAGGAGTTGTTTATTTGTCAGGTCATAATCCAACTGCCTGTCTTTCTGTATGTTGTATCCAAAATTCATTTGTCAGGATTTTCGTTAATAGATCTTTTGTCAACATCATGACTGTGAAGATAACTTGCAATGGTCGAAGCAGCAGCCCTCGCATCGGTAATTGTATTAGTAATTGTTTTAGGCGATGTACACGTTCCGGCAAAAAATATCCCCGGAATAGCTGATACATTAGTCAAGGTATGCTGGTCTTTGGTTTTAAAAAAGCCATTTATTCCATTTTCAAGGCCAAGCATACTGCCAATTTTTAATGTCCCTTCTGCTGGTACAAAACCAACCATCAGTACTAACAAATCCACATTCAATTTCATCGGCCTTCCGACAAGTGTATCTTCCACCTTTACCATGATTGTACCGTCCTGGTTTTCAAATGATTCTGACAACCTTCCTCTGATAAAATGAATTCCGTATTTTTCCTGTGCTACCTTATACAAATGCTCAAAATGCATCCCATACATACGCAAATCCATATAAAAACAATAAATTTCACTATCAGGAAATTTTTCCTTCAGTTCTATCGACTGTTTTACAGCTGTAACACAGCAAACTTTTGAACAGTAAACATTGCCAACTTTTTCGTCTCTTGATCCCACACAATGAACAAAACCAATTTTTTGTGGTTTATTACCATTTGAAGTTAATATTTCCCGGTTTTCACAAAACATTTTTTCCAAATCGGCCGAGGTAATAACGTTGTCATAAATACCATAACCATATTCTTCTTTCCTGACAGCATCAAAAATGTCGTAACCTGTAGTGACCAAAACAGCATCAACTGTCAATTTCTCGCTGTTATTCAATTCTATTTCAAACTTATCTCCTATTCGGTTAAACGAAATCACTTCTGTATTGCACTTTATATCGACCTTGTCATCAACTCCTTGATGCAAAAAGTCCAGAACTTCACTTCCAAGCCTCATGGTTGGGAAAAGTTTTTCCCAGTCGAGCAGGTGACCGCCAAGTTTGTTTTTTCGCTCAATAAGTGTTACTCCGAAACCCATATCACTCATGAATGCAGAAGCTTCCATCCCTGCAATTCCACCACCTATTACCAAAACTCTATATTCCATACTACTTTTTGAACTTATCAGTAAAACTTTAAATAATCCGGGCTGACAGGCTTTCCTAGGTATTCACCATTTTTCCCAAGATATTTTTTTGCCGGATCGTACCGGATGCCCATCTTTTCAAGAACTGGTTCACATGGAACCTGATGTAGCTGTAATCCGATTTCCCAGGGGTCGTAACCCAAAACCAGTCCTGCCACCTCTTCATAAGTAAAAACCGGGATTCCATGCCCGTCTTTACCATAGGTCTTTCCTTCTGTTTCGCTAATAACATATTGCCAGCGATCAAGAAACATAGGGCAACCTGGGCAATTGGTAATAATCATATCGGGTTCATAGGGTTCCATTGATTCAAATTTCTTTTTTGAGCAACCCAGAGAATACCCCCGGTTTGCCTGTACAATATATTGCCTAAACCCGAATCCGCAGCAATGACGTCTTTCCGGGTAATCAATAACTTCTCCACCCCATGATTTCACCATTCCTGTCAGCACATAAGGATATTCAGCCCCACCTACTCCTTTTTGAGGAAACATTTTAGAATAATGACAACCAATATGTTCAACTACTTTAAGAGGTTTGCCGTTTTCATTATTGACAAGTTTATACTTTGCTATGGATGCAATATTTTCCCGAAATTTGTAAATAATATCACTCGAATGAGCAAGGTTTTCAGGTTTTTTAAATTCACGCTTTGTGGCTTTCCAGAGCCATTCTTTTATCTTATCCTCAATTTCAGGATGTTCATGCCATATTTCCAGTATTTCAGTATATAAACCAAATGAAGTAATACAGGAAGGTACATAGTTTTTATAACCGGCTTCCGACATCAGCGAAAACTGGCGTGCCACTACAGTCATGGTCGTTTCAAAAGGAACTACATCTGAATGATAACCTATTCCTGTGCAGGTTGTGTGAGCGGGCGTTTCATACAGGTTTTTAGCAAGTTCTTCTTTTAAAATCTTAACAAAAGTATGCTCTGATCCAGGGAAAAATGTCTGCCTGATACAACTCCTTACATAGTAATAATTGTCATCAGCTATTTCCTTCTGATATTCCTGCCATATTCTCTTTTTTCCTTCATCTCTCATAATTATCAGCTATTATGATTCCCTGAATTATGTTTGTAAATATACATGCAATAAGGATTATCTATGCTTTCATCAATTCTTAGCCCCATTTCTTTTGCTTTTTTTTTAGAAAAATCTTCAATTTTGCTGAAAAGTTTGTTTCCTCCTGTTACTTCAAATATACTCTGAATTTCATCAAGAGATTCTTTGGGAATAATCCTTAAAGCACCTGGGCCGTTGCCCTTATAATTCGCTCCTAATTTTTCAAAAATCTCTTTAAAATGCTCAAATTCCCATTTCCATACTGTACCTTGCTCAGGGTGCAATTCTGTTGAAACTAAATCCGGAAAGACACAATATCCGCTTTCTAATATTGAATGTCCAATTATTCTTTTAACTACAAGTTGTTGTCTTCCTTTTTCTGATTCAGTGAAATATCCGAGTTCTTGTGATAATGAACGTAAAGCTATGATTATCAAGCCAGGAGCATTACCCCTAGGGCATCTTGTTTTACAACTCATACACTCTCCACAGTACCATATAGTATCGCTTTTCAACAATTCTTCTATTTGCTGATCATCACGTGTCTGAATAATGTCTGCCATAACCCTCGGATCATAATTATAGAATTCCGCTGCCGGACATATTGCCGTACAGGTTCCGCAATTGATACATGCACTCAGTCCTTCTTCAAACCTCACATCCTGCATCAGTTTATTGAACAAACCATTCATTCTCTATAAATTTTTAACCTATAAAGTCTATATACTTAATAGATTATTAGGCAAAGATACAATAATTCAGAAAAGATGAATTATTTTGTAAAAAAAGTTTTAGTTACGTGAATATCAATTATTTTTCAAAAACTTGACAAAAAGGTACTTTGATAAAGCGGAGTTTAATACCAAATTACCAAAAGTGAATTAAGAATTATTGAAAGTATAAACGAAGATGCTGAACTCAATTACTATCAAATGCAACATTTCATAACAGAATCAAACTGGGATGGAAGAGGTGTTATCAATCAAGTTGCAAGGGATGTCAGCAATGCTTTACCAAACAAAAACTTACATAGTTTATTATTGATGAAAGTGCTTGTGAAAAAAGGAGAAAAAATCGTTGGTGATGGATGGTAATATTGCGGAAATGATGGAAAATTTCAAATTGCGAAGTATCAGTTTTTGGATGTTTCAGTAAAGAAATCTGTCAAAGGATAACTAAAAACCTGAAGTTTAATATTCAGGACGTTTCAACACTTCTGAGTAAATAATAGCAGCAAGAGGGTCAAAATGAAACTCGCCTTTCTGATTTGAAATTGAATACTCTGTTGCTTTTTGTTGTCCGCTTAAAGGAACTGTTTCAACCTGTTTTATGGCTATAGCTGGGGAAGAGCTTTGCAAGTTTTGTTCATCATACGAAAATTTTTCGGGTTTTATTTCATCATAAGATGTTATGCTCTGTTCATAATTTTCATATTCTGTCGTGGTTTCCTCAGTATAGTCATCATCGTAATTTTCATATTGCTGGAAACTCTTTTTTGGTATATCTATATTTTTCCTATTATTTGTCTCGATTGATTTATCATCCACAATTACTGGCACTTCAAGCTTTTCAAGCTGTTTTTGTAATGTCGTAAAAAAATCATCGTCTTCCGGTTTTTTAGGTTGTACCGGCTTTGCAGCAGCTTTTGCTGCTTTCCTTTTTCGCAATAAAGGAGCAACAACAGTTAGGATAATAAAAAAAAGATAAAGTAATGTTTCAATTTTCATTTCTCGTTGTAAATTGCCCTCGATTTAAAAATTTATGTATTGCAATAGTTGCACAAATTTATTAAAATTTTAATAACCTAAAAAATAATTGTTATGAGCAGAAAACATAATTTTAATGCAGGACCTTCAGTTCTTCCATTAATTACCTTAGAAGAATTATCAAAAGCTTCGTTAGATTTTAACGGAATAGGTATGTCAATTCTTGAAATGTCGCATCGTAGTAAAGAAATTGATGCAGTAAATGAAGAAGCAATGGCACTTTTTAAAGAATTACTGAATATACCAGATGGGTATCAGGTACTTTTTTTGGGAGGTGGAGCTTCTACACAATTTTGCATGGTACCATATAATCTGATGAATAAAAAATCAGGCTATCTGGTTGCTGGAGAATGGGGTAAAAAAGCACATAAAGAAGCTAAATTTTTTGGAGAAGCACTTGAATTAGCATCATCAGCTGATAAAACCTTCAGCTACATTCCGAAAAACTACACCATTCCTGAAGACCTTGATTATTTCCATATCACTACAAATAATACAATTTTTGGTACAGAGATCAAATATGATATGGATAGTCCGGTTCCTTTGGTTGCCGATATGTCATCAGATATTTTTAGTCGTCCTGTTGATATTTCTAAATACATATTAATATATGGTGGAGCACAAAAGAATCTTGCACCTGCCGGAGTTACTTTTGTTATTGTAAAAGAAGATGCTTTAGGAAAAGTTGAAAGACCAATTCCTACTATGCTTAATTACAAAACTCATATTGAAAATAGATCAATGTTCAATACACCTCCTGTATTTGCTATTTACGGAGCTCTAATTACTTTGAGATGGCTTAAAAATATGGGTGGATTAAAAGTTATGCAGGATAAAAACGAAGCAAAAGCAAAATTACTTTATGATGAAATAGACAGAAATCCATTATTTATTGGTTCAGTAGCGAAAGAAGATCGTTCAATAATGAATATCTGCTTTATAATGAATGATGGCTTCAAAGAACTCGAAGATGAATTTTCGAAATACTGTACTGAGCGAGGAATGACAGGTTTTAAAGGCCACCGTTCAGTTGGAGGATTCAGATGCTCAACCTATAATGCTCTCCCTGTAGAATCGGTTCAGGCTATGGTTGATGCTATGAAAGAGTTCGAAAAAATAAAAGGTTAAAATTTTTAAACTACTAAATTTTAAAATGATGAAAAAAGTATTGGTAGCAACTGAAAAACCATTTGCTAAAGTTGCTGTTGATGGCATTAAAGAAGTATTAACTAAAGCTGGTTATGAGCTGATATTGCTGGAAAAATACAAAGAAGTTCAGGAGTTCTTAAACGCAGTTTCTGATGCCGATGCCTTAATTATAAGATCTGATATTGCCTCAAAAGAAGTTGTTGAAGCTGGTAAAAAACTAAAAATTGTTGTGAGAGCCGGTGCCGGATACGACAACATTGATCTGCCTGCTTGTACGGCAAACAATGTTGTTGCCATGAACACACCTGGACAAAACTCAAACGCAGTTGCTGAACTTGCAATTGGGATGATGATTTACTTAGCCAGAAACAAATTTGATGGTTCTTCAGGAACTGAACTTCGTGGTAAAAGCATAGGAATTCATGCCTATGGTTTTGTTGGAAAATATGTAGCTCAAATTGCTAAAGGCTTCGGTATGACTGTATATGCATTTGACCCCTATGTAAACAAAAGCGTCATTGAAGCTGATGGTGTAATTGCAGTTGACAGTGTAGAAGACCTTTATAAAAGCTGTAATTATATTTCGCTTCACATGCCTGCAAATGCAGAAACCAAAAAAACTATTGGCTACAACTTGCTCTCATTAATGCCAGAAAATGCCAATTTGATTAATACTGCACGAAAAGAAGTAATTTGTGAAGAAGGATTATTGAAAATTTTTGAAGAAAGAAAAGACTTTCGATATATGTCGGATGTTGAACCTGAATGCAAAAATGAACTAATTGAAAAACATGGCAGCAGAGTGTATTTTACACCTAAAAAGATGGGAGCTCAAACAGAAGAAGCTAACATAAATGCAGGTATTGCAGCTGCCCGCCAGATTGTAGAATTTTTCGAAAAAGGAGATATCAGATTCAAAGTAAATTAAGTCTTTTAATAACAAAACTTTTCAAAAAAAAATTTTTGTATTTGTAAAGAATGAATGTATATTTGAACAAAAATTTTAAGTAATGGTAAAACTAAGAATGTTAATGATTTGGGCTGTGCTTGGCTCAATGATTTTTGTAAATAACTCTTGTGTGGAAGATAATCCGACAATTATTTTACCCGACAAGTACACAGGACCTACTGAAAACGGCAATCTTGAAGTATTTGCTCGCAAAGGCCAACCAACAGGTCCCTACCTGGGGAATGCTGTTGTCAAAATTTTTCTAACTGATGTTGACCGTACCAACAACAATGTTTATCAATCGAATGTTACTGACCCGGATGATCCGATTGCTAGAGGTGCATTATTTAATAGTTTACCATTTCAAAAGTATTTTATTGCAGTAAGCTGGACAGGTTCAGATGGACTTTGGATGGGCGTTGGAGAAAGCTTTGCCCCCAAAGGAACCACTACGAAGTATCATGTAACATGCATTCAATAACGAATAAATAATTTTTAAAAGCCATCTTCTTTTCATTGAAGATGGCTTTATTTTTTAAAATTAAAATATATGCTCAAAAAATTACTAATTATTCTGATTCTGGTAAGTAGTGTTCTATTCTTTAGCACTTGTGATAAAAACAAACCGGGAGAACTTAAAGTACTTGTTAAAACTGATACAAAATATTGGGGAAATGTACTTGTAAAAATATATAACTCAGCTTCAGCCTTGGCAAAAGATAGTGCCTTTGCCGAAGCAAAAACCACTATTGCTCAACCTGAAGTTTATGGAGCATTGTTTTCTGATTTAGTACCACAAAAATATTATGTTAAATCAGCTTTTACTGATGGAACTGAGTCTTACAGTGGCGAAGGAGAAGCAACTGTTAATTCAGGCAAACAAACTGTTTATACTCTTGAAGTTTCAAAAACCCCAACAGGGAACCTTGAAATATATGTAAGAGAAAATGCATTAAACGGACCTTATGTCCCTGATGCAACAGTTGAATTATATTTAACAGAAAGCGACAGAACAAATGGTTATGTTTTTAAAACAGCAAAAACACCAACCGTTGATTTCGATAAAAAAGGTGCTAAATTCGAGAACTTAAACTATCAGCAATATTTTCTTAAGGCCTATTTTACAAAAGGTTCTGATTACTGGATAGGATTAACAGAAACATTTATCACTGTTGGCAGCACTAAAAGTGTAAATATTTTATGTACTAAATAAAAAGTTTAAATATGAAACGTTTCCTGATAATAATTGGTTTTATTGCTTTATTTACAGCAGGTAGCTTTATCAGTTGCGATGATAATACACCAGGTAAACTCACTGTTTTAGTAAAAGCTGATAATAAATTCTGGCCAAATGTTACTGTTAAACTTTATGTTTCAGTAGCAGACCGCGATGCCGACCTACCCTTTCTGGAATCAGTAACAGGTAGTGTTGCACCTGATGTAAACGGTGGAAAATTCAGCAATTTACCCCCTCAAACTTATTATCTGAAAGCTAAATTTACAGATGGATTAGGACAATATGAAGGCAATGCAGAAGTAACTGTAAATAACGGAGACGATTTAACTATTACCCTGATGTGTTCGAAAATGCCAACAGGTAATCTTCAGGTTTTTGTCAGAAAAGATCTTGCATCAGGAATATATATGGGTGGTGTATCGGTTTACATTTATAAATCTGAAGCTGACCGAACTGCCGGAAAACACATTCAGGTATCACAAACATCCAACGTGAATCCAACTGTTGAAGGAGCCCTGTTTACATTTTTGCCATTTCAAAAGTATTATTTAAAAGCGAACTTTGAAACTGGAAGTAAACTTTATGAAGGGTTAGGCGATGTATATGTACCCATAAATACTACGACATCTTTTCATTTGGTATGTCCTGAAAAATAGATTTTAACTTAACCTTTAAATAAATTATTAATGAAATCAAAATTACTAATGTTGGTACTTATCCTTTTAACAGGATATAATCAGGTAAATTGTCAGACACTTGTATCACCAGAGAGTGTAAGCTATGACAAAGTAAAAAATCGTTATTTGGTTAGTGATCCCGGTAGTAATGCCATTTTGCAGATTGCTGCTACCACCGGAACCATAACTTATTTTCACAACACTGGTTTATTTTTTCCAAGAGGAACTACTATTGTAGGCAATATGCTTTACGTTACTGACTTAGGAAAATTATTAGGTTTTAATTTAACAACTGACAAATTGGTTGTTGATACAATTATCCCCACAGCCCAGGGATTAAATGATGTAGCTGCTGACGATAAGGGGAATCTTTATATGTCTGATGATGTTATTAGCCAGATTTTTAAATTTGAAATTAAAGATACTGTAGGCTATGCTTGGATAAAAACAGGCTTTGACGCTCCTAACGGATTATTTTTCGACAAGACTAACAACAGGTTAATTGTTGTTTCGTTCCGTGATGATTCACCTATTCAGTCTATTAATTTATCTACTAAAGCTGTAACTGAACTTAAAACAACAACAAACGATTATTTAGATGGTATTGCCGTTGATAAAAATGGCAATTATTATATTTCAAGTTGGGGTTCAAACACTGTTTACCGTTATAATAAAGATTTTCTATATGAAAAACAATTTTCTAAAAATCATAGCGGACCTGCCGACATTGTATTTGTGCCTGAAAAAGACATCTTAGCTGTACCAAACATGAACTCGGGAAAAATTGATTATCTCCCTATATCAACAATTTCAATCCATGAAAAAGATAACTCAAATAATATCAAAGTTGTAACAAACAACGAAAATAGTGAAATAAAAGTTGAGTTTTTGTTGAATAACCCAGCAAATATTTCAGTTGAAATTTACGATATTGTTGCTCGTAAAATTAATAACAATGTTTCTTTCCAGCTCGAAGGAGGTAGTCATGAACTTATGTTTCCAGTTTCAGATTCAAAAGGAGTTTTTATTGTTAAACTGAGTATTGACGGTCAAATAACTACTCATAAAGTTTCTTTTTAGCAAATAAACAAATATTCATAAAAAATTCGGGCTGTAATTGTATTTTTACAGTCCGAATTTTTGCTTTTAATAATGAAAAGGTCTATAATATTTTTTTGTCTGATAGCAATTTATTGTTGTGTTTTTCAATCATGCAATAAATTCTCTGAAAAAGGTTCAGGTTTATTAGTTACTGAAATACGAGACATTGACTCATTTTCGTCAATAAAAGTAAATGTACCTGCAAATATTTATCTGACAAATGACCAAACAAAACTAAAAATTGAAACAGATGACAATTTACTAGACAAAATAGTAACTAAAACTAAAAACAGCAAACTTTCAATTTCAGCAAATACAGAATTTAAAAATTTCAGTGAATTGAACATCTATATTTATACACCTTTATTAAGCCAACTTAAAATTAATAGTCATTGCTCGGTGTTTACAGAAAATCTTTTTCATTGCAATCAATTAAAAATCAGATCAAAAGGAAATCAAAATTTGATTTTACAATTACATTGCAACAATTTAGACATTAAAGCAACCAGCAAATCGAGTATTCGATTAATTGGCCAAACTGAAAACCTGAAAATAAATATAAAAGACAGTGTAGTTATCCAAGCTAATGACTTTATAAGCCTGAATACTAAAGTTAAAATGCAGGGAAATTGTACAATAAACACAAATACTATAGGTCATCTTTCCTATAAAATATCAGGATCTGGCAATATTTTTTACTTGAATAATCCGGTTTTATCAGGAGAAAAAACAAAGTTGAATCAGGTAATTAAACGGTAATAAGGAATGGATACATTATTAATAATTATAGGGATTGTTTGCTTGATAACGGGCATTGCAGGTTGTATATTACCTGTTCTACCTGGTCCATTTTTAAGTTATGTATCATTAATTCTATTGCAAATAAGTTCAAAAAAACCTTTCACTACCGAATTTTTAGTATTTTCGGCATTACTAATTGTTTTGGTAACAGTACTTGATTATGTAGTACCAGTATGGAGTACAAAAATATCAGGCGGTAGCAAGTCAGGAGTTCGGGGTAGCACAATAGGATTGTTCGCAGGATTATTTTTAGGACCATTTGGTATAGTATTAGGTCCGTTTGCAGGGGCAGTAATCGGAGAATTAATTAGCGGAAAAGATTTTAATAAGGCTCTTAAGTCAGGTTTTGCCTCATTTATTGGTTTTATCACAGGTGTGGTTATGAAATTAGGTGTTTCAATATTTTTTGTTTTTCATTTTTTCAAACAAGCATTTTTCTGATAGAATGAAAAAAAAATATAGCAGATATTGTTTTTTGATGGTAATTATAATTTTACTGTATTCACCTGAATATATTTTTTGTCAAAATTCTGATATTCAGACAATTAATATCAAACAAAACTCTGATTGTTCAACGGCTCTATCTGTTTCGACAACATCAATTCTTGGTCCAACAAATGCACCTGAAGGTTATGGAAAAATTCATGAAATAAAAGATAACCCCAAAACAGGTTCAATTTATTTTGAAAAAGAAAACAACTCTGTATGGTACAAGTTTAAGGCATTATATACAGCAAACCTTGTATTTGATATTGTTCCATTAAAAGAATCGGATGATTACGACTTCTTACTTTACAAATCATCAACAGAAAACTTTTATAGCGATTTAATTCAAAAAAGAATAAATCCTGTGAGAAGTAATATTGCAAGAAGTCAGGGGAAAAATAAAGGGAAAACAGGCTTGTCGTGGAATGCAACTGAAGAATTTGTAGTAGCAGGACCAAACAATACATATTCGAAATCAGTAAAAGTTATCAAAGGAGAAATTTATTATCTGATTTTAGACAATGTATATCCAAATGGAGATGGTCATTATATCATTTTTGATTATCTGAACGATAAAGGAGTTTCTTTAAACCCAAAAATAATCAAAGGAAAAGTGCTTGATAATAATTCAGGTGCCATATTAAATGCAGAAATCAGTTTTAGTAAAAGCGCAACAAATGAACAGGAAATTTCAGTGAGTACCAATCCGATTACTGGAGAATTTGCAATAGTTTTAAATTCAGACATTGATTTTTTTGCAGAATACACCTTAAATATAAAATCAAAAGGCTATTTTTTTTATCAAACTTCAATTATTCCATATTCAGTAATAAACAGTAAGGAAGTTTTAACAATAAAACTGGAGAAGCTGATTAAAGATGAAAAATATTCGATCACAAAGATTTACTTTTATCCCAATTCACCACAATTTATACCCTCATCAGAACCAGTACTAAAAGAACTCTTAAATATGATGAATGAAAACCCCAATATGCAAATAGAAATTCATGGCCATATTGATGGATGTCAGGGAGATGCTTTCATCATTCAGAAACTTTCAGAATCTAGAGCATACAATATACGTAAGTTCTTGATTGACAATGGAATTCATGAAAACAGGTTGAATTATAAAGGTTTTGGTTGTTCTAAAATGGTTTTTTCAAATCCTCAAAACGAAGAAGAGCGCCAAGTAAACAGAAGAGTTGAAATACTGATATTGAAAATTTAGATGAAACGGGAAAAACTGAAAATAATTGGTCATTATATCAACCCACTGCAAGCTATGATAGATAAAAATCATTTGATACTTGAAGGGATACCTGCAAAAGTTGTTGATGTTAAATCAATACAGAATAATCATTTTTATAAATCACAATTAGGAACTGCAAAACTATTAGTTCCGGAAGGTTTTGTAGAAAAATCATCACAAATATTAGAATCAAAAAGAATTTCCTGTCAGAATTGAAGCATTAACAATTTCTTAAAACTAAGTCAGGTAATTTATCTGAAAGATGAAGGTTATAATAAAGAATTATTTATTATTTTTGCCATTAATAATTTTCAGATAAAAATTATCAAAGAAGTCTATGAATTTTCATATTCTTAAGTTACCAACTGATGATCCGATACTATTGTTATTAGTATTATTAATAATAATTCTTTTAGGGCCTATTTTATTAAGAAAAATCAGTATTCCGGGTATAATAGGGCTAATCATTGCAGGCGTAATTATCGGACCTTATGGTTTTCACCTCTTAGACAGAAACTTAGTGCTTGTTTTTTTCGGTAAGATTGGTTTATTGTATTTAATGTTTCTGGCCAGCCTTGAGCTTGATACTCTTGAATTTAAAAAGTACAAAACAAGAAGCTATATTTTTGGTATTCTAACGTTTTTAATTCCTTTTACTATTGGAATTCCGGTTAGCTTTTATATATTGGAGTATGATTTTTTATCATCAATACTTATAGCCAGCCTATTTTCAACACATACATTAGTAGCCTATCCGATTGTAAGTAAACTGGGAATACAGAGAAATGAAGTTGTTTCAGTTGCTGTTGGCGGAACTATCATTACTGACACCTTAGTGTTAATAATATTAGCGATAGTAAATGCATATAAAGGTGGAGATATAAATGATTTTTTCCTGATTAAGATGCTTATTTCAATTGCGGTTTTTGTATTTATGGTATTGTTTTTATTCCCGAAAATTGCCAGATGGTTTTTTAAATATGCTGAATCAGACAAATCGTTTCATTTTCTTTTTGTACTGGTTTTAATGACCTCATCAGCTTTGATAGCTGAAATAGCAGGAATGGATGGTATAATAGGTGCATTTCTGGCTGGATTGGCATTAAACAGATTAATTCCTCAAAATTCTCCGTTGAAAGGTCGTATAGAATTTGTCGGAAACTCATTATTTATTCCTGTCTTTTTAGTCAGTGTTGGAATGATTATTAATTTAAATGTTGTTTTTAACGGAACAAGAACTTTGTTTGTTGCAGGAGTATTGCTGTTTTTTGCATTTCTCACAAAATGGTTAGCTGCATTGAGTACTCAAAAGCTATTTAAATACTCAACCTTACAAAGACGGCTACTTTTTGGTCTCAGCAGCACACATGCAGCAGCAATTCTTGCAGTAATTGTTATTGGATTCAGAATTGGACTTTTAGATGAACATGTACTAAACGGCACAATCATTTTAATTCTAGTTACTTGTGTGGTTGGCTCATTTATTACCGAAAAAGCCGGAAAACAATTAGCCATTGCAGAAGCTGAGAGTACACCCTTGCTGATTGAAAACAATGAAAGGATATTAGTACCTGTTGCAAATCCTTCGTCAATAAACAATTTAATGGAATTATCCATTTTATTGCGAAAGAAAACCTCAAAAGAGGCTGTATATGTTTTATCAGTTATCAATGATGATGAAAATGCACAAACTCAGGTTCAGGCAACCAAAAGAACTCTTGTAAAAGCAACTTCAATATTTTCTGAATCAGAAATCCCTGTTCGTATAGTGGCTATTGTTGATTTAAACATTTCAAGTGGAATCAGAAGGGCAATTACTGAGCATACCATTTCAACAATTATTTTAGGATGGGGAAAAAGAAAAGCTACGTTAGGTTTACTTTTTGGAAGTACAATAGGAAACATTATCAATCAAATCAACCAGGAAGTATTATTCTGCAAACTGAATAAAGCAATAAATCTATTTACAAAAATTGATATTTTAATTCCAACCAACACCTCTTACGAACCCGGATTTAATGAACTATTTGATAAATTGACAATTATTGCCCGACAGATTTCTTCAGACCCGAAATTTTACACCGATAGAAGAACCTTACAATTAATCAAAAAATCTAATGAAAGTAAGAGCATTTTCAAAAATGCCAGTTACATTTATTCACCTCAAAGCGAAAAATTTAGAGATATTTTTGACAAAGTAGATAAATCATCCCTTGTTCTCATAATGCTTTCGCGAAAAGGAAATATTTCTTATACCTCTCACCACGAATTATTACCACAAATTATTGATAGTCAATATGAAGATTTAAATGTAATTATCGGATATCCAAAACAAAAGCTTGGCTCAACCTCGAGTGTGATGTTGCCTGAAGAAGATATAGGATTAGACCCAATACAGGATAATATTGAACGTCTGAATAATTTTCAACAAAAGCTCCGTAATTTTTTAAAATTAAAATAAGGGAGTTGCATTACAACAATTCCATAATTTTATTGATCACATTTTCAGCTCCTTCAGCAATCTGCTGAATATTGGCATCCAGCATATAACATGGTGTTGTAATTATTTTGTACTTTGGGTCAAATACAATTTCCCCATGACCAGCAGACTTATGATTGGCACCAAAACTTTCAATTGCTTTGGCGGTTTCAATGTCGTTTCCTATAGTTAAATTCACATCATTTCCAATTATTTTAGCCAGAATAACAGGTGAAATACACAATGCACCAATTGGTTTATTTAATGCCAGCATCTCTTTAACAACTCTTTCTATATCTGGTTTAACTTTACAATTGGCACCTTCGAAAGCAAAGTTGCATAAGTTTTTGGCCACACCAAATCCTCCCGGAAAAACCAAAGCATCAAATTCTTGTGCATTAAAATAAGCAATATTGCTAATTTTACCCCTTGCAATTCGTGCAGATTCAACCAGAACATTTCTTTTCTCATTGGCAACTTCGCCTGTTAAATGATTAATAACATGTGCCTGTTCAATATCAGGAGCAAATACAACATATTTAGCACCTGCTTTTTGAATGGCCAACAAGGTAAGAACTGCTTCATGAATCTCAGCACCATCATAAACACCATTTCCGGCTAATACCACTGCTATTTTTTTCATAATCTTATAATTTACCGGTTGTAATCAAGTTTAAAATTCCAAACTATAAATCTACTAAAACTAAATGGCTAAAAAAGCTTTCTGATAATATCATCTGATTTTAATCCTTCAGCCTCAGCTTTGTAGTTTTTAACTATTCTATGACGCAATACTGAAAGCGCAACAGCCTGAATATCTTCAATATCGGGAGAAAATTTTCCATTGAAAACTGCATTTGCTTTTGCTCCAATAACAAGATATTGAGATGCTCTTGGACCTGCACCCCAATCTACATATTCATTCACTTCTTTTGAAGCCAGATTATTACCTGGTCGGGTTTTGCTAACCAGTTCAACAGCATATTTCAAAACATTATGATTTACAGGTACTTTTTCCAGCATATTCTGATAGAAAATTATTTCATCTGCATTTAGAATTTTCGAAATCTGTTTGTTATTGCCGGATGTAGTTTCTCTGACAATGGTAATTTCATCGTCAAAAGAAGTATAATCAAGTACTACATTAAACATAAACCTGTCGAGCTGTGCCTCCGGAAGTGGATATGTACCTTCCTGTTCTATTGGATTTTGAGTTGCCAGCACAAAAAATGGCTCATTTAAACTATACTTAATACCCGCCACAGTAACATTTTTTTCTTGCATGGCTTCCAACAAGGCAGATTGAGTTTTAGGTGGAGTTCGGTTTATTTCATCAGCAAGTATAATATTGCCAAAAACCGGTCCTTTAATAAAACGAAAATGCTTACTTTCATCCAAAATTTCAGACCCTGTAATATCTGATGGCATTAAATCGGGTGTAAACTGAATACGCGAAAACTGTAAATCCAATGAATCTGCAATAGTTTTAATCATCAAAGTTTTAGCTAAACCGGGTACCCCTATTAGTAAACAATGTCCTTTGGAAAAAATACAGGTTAAAACCGACCTAACAATTTCATCCTGTCCTATGATTACTTTTTTTATTTCGTTATGCAGATTTTTATATTGTTCAATGAGACCTTGAATCGCCTCAGCATCATTTTTATATTTAATCATTGACTTAATAAATTAGTCTAATTTGCTTTTAATTCTTTCAAATACTGTTGTAAACCCTCGCATTGATCGTAGGGAGAATTAACAAAGAAATATGTAGTTTCCATTTTTTTGTTAATCCACTTTAAAAGCAATTCCTGTTCCTTCTTTTCTTTTGCAAGATCGCTCAATACAGGATAATCATCATTAAGATTTGCTTTATGAGGTGGGGTCTTTGACTTAAGAAATAACAACCGGTAAGCCTGACGACCATCAGGTAAAAAATATGGAATCGGACCTACAATTTGACCAACCTTCATTGTATCAATGACAAAAAATAATGAAGCTTCAATTTTATCAACTTCCAGTTTAGATAAACCAGTATTAACATCAAGCAATCGTCCTCCATTGTTTTTAGTCAGCTCATCTTCAGAATATTTAAAAGCTGCTGATTCAAAACCAATAGAATCCTTTTTAATCAGTGAAAGAACTTCTTTTGCTTTTTCCTGAGCAGTAAGTTTGGCATCAATAGTAATTTTAGGAATGATAAGAATATGAGCAACATGTATCATATCACCTTTCCTTTCAATCATTTTAATGATATGGTATCCATATTGGGTTTTAATAATCTCAGATATTGAATCCTTCTTGAGTTTCATAGCTGCAGCTGAAAATTCAGGAACGAAATCAAATCTTGATCTCATACCTAAATCTCCCCCACGGGTTGCAGTACCAGGGTCTTCTGAATAAAGAATCGCCATGGTTGAAAATTTATCACCTTTTAATACTCTTTGGCGTATTTCTGATACTTTTGTCTTCGCTTTTTCTTCTTCTTCAGCAGATGCCTTTGCATAAAAAACAATTTGTGATACCTCGACCTGAGTATTGTAATAAGGCAAACTATCGGCAGGAATACTATTATAAAATTGTTTAACTTCCGTTGGCGAAACAATAATATCACCTGTTATTTGATTTCTTATTTGCTGAACCATCTTCATTTCACGAATTGGTTCTTTCATTTCTTCCCTGATTTCAGCAACAGTTTTTTCATAGTATTTCTCCAGAGCTTCTTTACTTCCCAACTGACTGATAAAGTAATCGAGCCTTCTGTTTATTTCATTCATTATTTCTTCATCTTTTACCTCAATACTGTCAATATAAGCCTGATTTAATAATAGACGTTGAAAAATTGCTGATTTCAAAAACTCACAGTTGCCTTCAAAATAAGACCTGTCATCAGGAAAATTCAAGTTACTGCTTTGTAAATCAATGTCTGATTTGGTAATTACCTGAGTACCAACAATAGCTACTACCTGATCAAGTATTTCTCTTTTTTGAGAAAAAGAACTAAACCAACACCCGGTAAAACATAAGAGAACTACTATTTTATTTTTCATAAATTTTAAAGAATTTTTTTCTAACACCTTCATTGTAAACATCTTTCCGGATTTTTTCAATTAATTCATTTTTTCTTTGGTATAGAATTGCAGTTATTATTTGTTCACGAGCAAACTCTAAAGGAGCAAAAGTACCTCTTTGTTTGATTTCAAAAATATTTATAAAGTAATGGTACAAAGAGTCACTTATCTCTTCATTTAATCTTCCTGTCAATCCGGAACAGTCATCAGCATTCATAGGTATAATGTTCGATACTTCATCAAGGTAGTACCATTTTTTTTCATCCATATTGTAGAAATCGGCATTTCCAACACAATACTGGTGTAAAATATCTAGATCATCGGCATTTCTTGAGGTATACAATTTCCTTACTCTCTGCAGATCGGGAGCGTTTATTCTTAGTTTAAAAAATACACCTCGTAAAATGCATTTTCTTAACATAAACTGGCTTCTGTTGTTGTTGTAAAAATCAGTTATTTCCTCCTCATTAACAGTTGTATCAAGGTTTTGAATTAATATTTTCTTTTCATATTCGTAAATGACCAGACTCTGATAGTATTCATTAAGCTCTTTATCTTTATTTTTTTCATCTTTGGTAAGATTTGAAAGAGCTTTTTGGAAAAGAAGTTCCTGATTTATCCATTTGTCAATGTATTCTTTGACAATACGAATACTATCATCTGATGGCAACTTCTCCTTAAAAAGGTGCTGAATATCAGTATCATATAGAACTTTATCTTTCACTTTAGCGATAATTTTTCCTTGCTTTTCAGGCAAATCTCTCTGTTTAATTGAACTACAATTAATCAGAATTATCATTAATGACGATGAAAGCAGCAAAACTGCTACATGCTTATTTCTTTTTGTAATTATTGATAAGCTCTTCAAGAATTTTGTTGTTTATTTTTACAGGATATTTGTTTTTAAGCTCTTTTAACCACTCTTCATCAAGAAATGACTGATAGTCGGCAATAACTATTCCCCTGATTTCTTTCAGTTTTTTCGGTTCTGGTTCGTAATAACGAATCAGATTAATAACCCGCCAACTGTTAGTTTCAGTTTCGTGAAAAATAAATACACCAGATTGACCGAAATAGTTATTCAAATATTTATTTTCACCCATCTCATACTTACCCTTTGAATAACTTATATTCAATGGATTTTTGACATTTTCTATTTCAGCAATTACATCAGAAGTTTTATTACTTTTTATTGATGCCACCACGTTATTAGCAATCTCTTCAGATCTGCAAATGTATATTTCAGCATCTACTCTCTTTTTCCACATATAATTGGCAATGTTTTTTTCATAAAACTCTTCTTGTCCTAAGGTGTCTTTCATTGCTTTTGTCCATACTTTCTGGTCTGTTATTTCAAAGAGCATCATTCCTTCTAAATATTCATTAACCAGGTTTTTAAATTCAGGGTAATTTTCTTCCAGATGCTGATCAGCATAAGCCAATAAGTTTTCATTGACATAACTTTCATATATTTTGTTTACAGTAAATTCAGCATTTGCAAACCTTACCATTTTTTGTTTATTTTCGGTATATTTTGCAAAATCACCCACACTGTAAACTTTTTTACCAATTAAAAATAAAGGTAAAGTTGAATTTGCTATTTCTTTAGGTTTCCAACTTCCATTTAAAATATTTGTATCAACTGAATTTTTAAAAACCTGAAGATTTTTAGGGTATTCTTTAAACGAAAACTGTTTCTTCAGATTTTGAATAAGGCTGATATTGCTCATTTCTGAACGGGAATCTTTACGTACTTTACTTCTGATAAAGTTTTCCATTTCTTCAAAAGGTTTCAAACCTTTTATATCTAGCTTTTTAAGTATGACCCAACCATAATTAGTTTCAATAGGTTCAGAAATATCCCCAATATTAGCAATTTTAAATGAATTCTCTTTGATAATATCAGGCACATTGAAGCTAAAACTATTAAATTCAGGTAAAACACCATTATTATTTTTTGTACGCTCATCATCACTGTAAAGTTTTACCATATTGTCAAAACTTTCTCCACCTTTAAGTTTTTTATGAATTTCGAAAATACTTGCTTTTATGTTTTCCTTATCTGCATCCGTAGCATTTTCATCATAAGCCAATAAAATCTGAGCAACTTTTATTTGTCCCTGATAGGGTCTGCGATCGGTAACTTTTAAAATATGATATCCGAATTCTGTTCTAAAAGGTTTTGATATTTTTCCGACAGAAGTATTGTAAGCAACATTTTCAAAGGAATAGATTAAATGAAAGACACTAAAATAACCTAAATCGCCTGAATTGACTTTTGCTGAAGGGTCTTCAGATAATTCAATGGCCAGTTTTCCGAAGTCTTCACCTTTTTTTGCTCTTTTATAAATTTCATTTATTTTGGCTAAAGCTTTATCAACTTCTTCTTTTGGAGCATCTTCGTTGAGTCTGATTAAAATATGACTGGCTCTTAATTCTTCCTTCATTCTGTCATAAGCTTCAGCAATTAAATTGTCAGTAGCCTTTTTATCGGTCAGATATGGTTTTGTAAGCTGATCGCGATAAGTTTTAAACTCATTTCTGAATTTTTCAGTGGTGTCAATACCATTAGCTCTTGCTTCAGCAACTTTTAATTTGAAGTTTATAAAAAGATTTAAATACTCTCTGACACTGGTATCGCTGTAAAAATTTTTATCATTTTTATTGTTCTTTTCATAAATATACTGAAACTCGCTTAACATGATATTCTGACTTCCAATACTGAATAAAACACTTTCGGGTTTTTGACAAAAGCTTGACAGGGCTGCTCCCAACAAAACAACAATGCATGTAATTTTTCGAATCATTTCTAATTTTTTTTTGAATTGCAAAGATAGAATTTTACGACTTTTAAAAATCGGGAAATTAATAAAAACTGAAAGTAAAAAAAGATTTTAATGTTTGAGTTTTACAATTACATTTGCATCTGAATTGGTTGTTGTTTTTTTAAGAAAATAACCGAAGAGGGAATATCGGTGCGTTGCAAAAGGCAATTATTCCGTGACAGTACCCGCTGCTGTGATCTCCGAAAATTCTTTGATCACCTTTAGCCACTGTTTGTCGCATGACGAATGGGAAGGCTTTCAAAGAAGGAGTAAGTCAGAAGACCTGCCAATTCAATATATAAATCTAATGCTTTCGGGTAAAAAGCTCAGGAATAAAGGTCCTTAGTAATTTAAATCCGGGCATCAGTTTTTTTTGAGAAAAATTAAATTTATTGATATGAGTACTTTAAAAAAAATTGTGTGCATGCTGATTATTACAAATATTTTCAGCTTTTTGTCGTTTTCACAAAATGATAGTTTAAAAAACTATATTGTTGATGAAGTGATTGTCAGTGCTTCGCGAAGCGAGCAAAATGTAATGAATACAGGCAAATCTGTAGTTGTCATTTCCAAAGAGCAACTGGCCTTGATGATTAACTTTTCATTAGGCGAAATACTTGAAAAAGAAGCAGGAATTCATTTGACTGGTACTGGTCAGAACTTTGGAGCAATTCAGAGAGTGTTTGTCAGAGGATCAAACAGTAATCATTTAATTGTAATGATAGATGGTATGAGAATAAGCGATCCCTCCTCAGTTGACAACGGCATTGACCTAAGTGAAATTACAATCAGTAATATAGAAAGAATAGAAATAGTAAAAGGAAGCCATAGTACTTATTTTGGATCTTCATCCATTGGAGGAATAGTTAATATTGTAACCAACAAAAAAGCCGACAGTAAAATCGGCATTAATGTGGATATAAATGGTGGCCGTTTTGGCAAAGGTACTTGGCAATCAGGCAACAACCTAAACTTAAATATCAACTCTAAATCAGGTTTTTACGCCTCTGGAGGAATAAAACTTCAAATGTCATCCGGAATTGATGCCGCAATTGATAGCATTACCAACCCTGCAACATTTAATGAACGGGATATGGATGGATGCAGATTGATGTCTTACTACATCAAAACAGGCTTAAGAAAAGAAAAAACCGATTTCAATATATCATTTATTGAATTTAATCAAAATATAGAACTTGATAAAGGAGCATTTAAAGATGATGATAATCGCTTTATCACATTTAACAGAAAACTTATTCAATGGAATGCAAGTCATATGCTATCATCTTCTCTTAAAATTGAATACTCAGGTGGATACTCTGTTATGCAAAGAATTGACACTGATGATTCTTCTGTTGTTGACAAAAACGGCACATATGACAATTCTTTCGCAAAAAGCATTTTTGATGGTAGTTTTTTAATGAACGACATTTTGTTTAACTTCCAGAAAGAAAAATTCAGTTTAACAGCTGGTATTTCTAATCATGTTGAAAAAATGAATAATCAAAACTATATTTTTTCATGGTCGCCATTTTGGGGGGTGTATGAAAGTAATTATGATCTGGATAGCTTAAATCTTAAATCCAACACAAATGCCCTGTTTTTACATAGTAGAATTTCAGGAGATTTAATTCACTCTTCTTTGAAACATTTTAAAACAGAAATAGGTCTCAGATTGAATCATCATAACAGTTTTGGAGAGGTATTAACTTATAATATAAATCCATCTTATCAGCTTGACTCTAAAACATTGATATTCTTTTCATTATCAACAGGCTTCAATGCACCTTCTCTGTACAGGTTATATTCTCCGGACATGGGCTGGGGCGCAGTAGTGAAACGTGGCAATCCAGTTTTAAAACCTGAACAATCGCAATCTTTGGAATTTGGTTTTAAATCAAAAATAAATAACTCATACTTTATTGAGGCTGTATTGTTTAGAACAAAAGTGAAAAATGTAATTGAATACGTTTATTTATGGGATAAAAATATAGGTATTGACACACTTGGTAACGACTGGAAGAGAAACGATTACAGAGGCGATACATACATTAACTTGTCACAGCAAAATATTTACGGAATGGAGTTAAAAATTAAAGCACTTTTAAGTAAACAGCTATACTTTAACGGAAGTTTTACTTTCATGAATGCAACATCTCCTACCTCAATAAAAGATATTGACACTTCGGTTACAAGTGGACATCATGTTCAGCTTTTTGAAAGTGGAATTTTTATCACCGATAAATCAATTGAAAAAGTTGGCTTAATACGCAGACCTGATGCAATAGCCATATTTACAATGACTTATTCGCCAACAGAAAAATTAAAGATGATATTAAACTCACGGTTTATTGGCCATCGTTACGATTCTTATTACAATCCTGAATTAGGTCCTTATGGAGCATTAGACAATCAACTAATTAAAGGATATAATTTAACCGATATTTCTATTAAATATACACTCTCCGGAAACTTTTCCATTCTATTTAAAACAGAAAATATATTTAATACTAAGTATATGGAGATCAATGGCTACAGTACACGTCCGAGAGGGTACTATTTAGGAATAAGTTATAAAGGATAGACTGGAACAGGTATTTGAACAAAAACATTAGTATTGTTGTTTATACAATATAAAGTTTGATGAATAACAATTCAATAGTATTTTTTGATAGTGATTGCGTTTTATGCAGTCGTACTGTGCGTTTTTTAATCAAGTGGGATAAAAACAACATACTTATGTTCTGTTCTTTGAAATCAGTTGATGCAGAAAATTTGTTAAGTGGTTATGTTATAAATCCTCTTGAATTAAATTCAATTGTTTTTCTTCATCAGGATAGATTGTATTTAAGATCTGAAGCCATACTGCAAATATTAAGTACATTACCCTCATTCAAATGGTTGTATTTATTGTTAAAAATAATACCCAAACCTATTCAGCAAAGTATCTATACTTTTATTGCTGTCAATCGTTATCAAATTCTTGGGAAAAATAAAAAATGCCAGTTACCAAATGCAGATAACAGGCACAAATTTATTGATTTAAAATAATCAGATACCGAATTCTTTCTTAACTAAATCAACTGCATCAAGTTCTTCCCATGGGAAAAATTTAACCTTGATTTTATACGTATCACCATTATAATTGTTCTTCATATCTTTGGGATTGTAGTAAACTTCAACCTCATTTTCAAAAACATCTCTACCGAAATGTCCGTATGCAGCAGTTGGCTCAAAAATAGGATTTTTTAAACCAAATCGTTTAATGATAGCTCCTGGACGTAAATCAAAGATATTCTTTAGACGAATAGCGATTTCACTGTCCTTCATTCTTTTACCATCATTATCTTTTATTTTAGCTGAGCCATAAGTATTCACAAAAAAGCCAACCGGTTCGGCAACACCGATTGCATAGGCTACCTGAATTAAAACTTCATCAGCAACACCGGCAGCAACTAAGTTTTTAGCAATATGTCTACAGGCATATGCAGCAGAACGGTCAACTTTCGATGAATCTTTTCCGGAAAATGCACCTCCCCCATGAGCACCTTTTCCACCATAAGTATCTACAATAATTTTACGTCCTGTCAATCCTGTATCGCCATGAGGGCCACCAATAACAAAATTACCTGTAGGATTAACATGTAAAATGAAATCATTTTTAAATAAACGTTTAACTCTATCGGGGCAAAGTTTTTTAACTCTGGGAATTAATATTTTACTGACATCTTCTTTGATTTTCTTCTGCATATTGAGGTCAGTATCAAAATTATCGTGCTGAGTCGACACTACAATAGTATGAACCCTGATTGGTTTATGACTATCGCTATACTCAATTGTAACCTGAGATTTTGCATCGGGTCTGAGGTATTTCATTTTTTTACCTTCTTTACGAATAGAAGCCAGTTCCTGAACCAACATATGCGCAATTTCAACTGCCATTGGCATAAAATTGTCCATTTCGCGGCAAGCATACCCAAACATCATTCCCTGGTCTCCGGCACCTTGCGAGAATTCATCTCCACGGTCAACACCACGATAAATATCGTCTGACTGAGAATGTATTGCACTGATTACACCACACGAATCGGCATCAAACTGATATTCAGCTCTTGTGTATCCAATTTTCCGGATAGTTTCACGAACTACTTCCTGAATTTCGACATAACCTTTTGTTCTTACTTCACCACCAACAACACAAAGTCCTGTTGTAACAAAGGTTTCACAAGCAACTTTTGAATTTGGGTCAAATCTTAAAAATTCATCCAATAATGAATCAGAAATTTGATCTGCTACTTTGTCGGGATGACCTTCCGACACAGACTCTGAAGTAAAAAAATATGGCATTTTGTTACAATTTAATAAGTTTAAATAAGGGGCAAAGGTAAAAATAATTAAGAAATAAGAGTTCCGATTTTAACACTTTCAATAATCTTTAACAGATTTCCCTTAATGTTTGCGTTATAAACAACAACAGGCATTTTATGCTCTCTGCACAGAGCGAAAGCTGCTGTATCCATTACTTTTAGATTTTTTTCTATAACTTCGTCAAAGCTTGCAGTATTATATTTTATAGCATCCTGATATTTGAGAGGATCTGCAGAAAAAACTCCATCAACCTTAGTACCTTTAATTAATAAATCACAATTTAATTCAATGGCCCTCAAGGCTGCAGCAGAGTCGGTTGTAAACAATGGGTTTCCTGTTCCCCCTGTAAAAATAATTATATTGTTACTGTCAAAATATTGTAATGCTTTTTCATGGTTATAAATTTCTCCGATCTTCTGAATTTCGAAGGCTGTAATATGCTTACAGTTAAATCCTTTTTGTCTGAAAGCTTCATTAAGGGCAATACCATTAATTACTGTAGCCAACATTCCCATATAATCGGCTCTCGGCTGATCTATATTGAATGCAGAAGAATAGCTTGCTCCTCTGAAAATATTCCCACCTCCAATAACAATTGCTACCTGAATGCCTTTCTCAACTATTTCAGAAATTTCGTTTACATAAAACATTAATGCATTTTCTTCAATTCCAAAACTATTTTTACCAGCTAGAACTTCTCCACTTAGTTTTAACAGAATTTTTTTATATTTCATGACAATGATTTTAAAAAAACAAGACCCTTTATTTCAACAAAAATAAAGGGTCTTTTTATATAATTAAATATTATTTTCAGATACTATGCTGTAATAGCTATCCTGATAAATGCATTTACTTTCAAATCTTTATCTGTTTGCTTAATAAAATCTTCTACAGATTTTGTAGCATCTTTAACAAAAGGTTGGCTTAACAAAGTATTTTCTTTGAAAAATTTTTGCAATTTTCCTTGTGCAATTTTTTCAATCATATTTTCAGGTTTTCCCTCTTGTTTTACCTGTTCAATAGCAATACTCAATTCATGATTTACTATATCCTGACTAATTTGAGAAGGATCAACAGCAACAGGGTTCATCGCTGCAATTTGCATAGCAACATCTTTACCTGCCAAAACAAGTTTTTCATCACCACCTTTATTCAGAGCTACCAAAACACCAATTTTATTTCCCATGTGAATATATGGAACTACTAATTCAGCACTTATATATCGGAAAGAAGTAATTGCTATCTTTTCTCCGATTTTTGCCAGTTGCTCATCAACTAAATCGGATACTTTGACGTTTCCGGATGGCAACTGTGATAAAGCCTCTATGGTGTCGGGACGATATTGCAAAGCAGCATCGGCAATTTTATTAACAAAAGCTATAAAATCAGAATTTTTTGCAACAAAATCAGTTTCACAGCATACTTCAACCAATACACCATATTTTTTATCATCAGCAATTTTTGCTACAATAACACCTTCTGTTGCATCTCTGTCGGCACGTTTTGATGAAACTTTCTGGCCTTTTTTACGCAAAAAATCAATAGCTTCGTCAAAATCACCATTGGTTGCAGTTAATGCTTCTTTACAATCCATCATACCAGCTCCGGTTACTTTTCTGAGCTTGGCAACATCTGCACTACTTACTGTCATTTTTGTGATTTTTCTTTTTTAGTAAAACGTTTTCTTTCTCTTCTTTCCTTTCTTTCCTGATTGTCGTTTGTCGGATCTTTTTCTTTCAGGTCTTTTTCCATATCATCTTTAACAGCTTTTCTTTCGCTTAAACCCAATTCTATTGCCTGAGTAAACAATTCAGTAATTAATGCTATAGATTTTGTAGCGTCATCATTGGCTGGTATCGGAAAATCAACTTTTGTAGGATCTGAGTTGGTATCAACAATAGCAAATGTATTGAGATTTAATTTTGTAGCTTCTGCAATAGCGATGTGTTCTTTACGAATGTCAACCACAAAAAGAGCAGCTGGTAATCGTTTCTGATCAATTATACCACTGAGTACTTTTTCTAATTTTTCTTTTTCTCTTAAAAGAGTATTTCTTTCCTTTTTGTTCATGTTCATAACAGTACCGTCTTTGAACATCATTTCAATTGTAGAAAGTTTTTTAATTGATTTACGTACTGTACTAAAGTTTGTGAGCATACCACCAAGCCAGCGATCGGTAACATAAGGCATTCCGGTACGTTTAGCTGCTTGTTCAATAATATCTTTTGCTTGTTTTTTAGTAGCAACAAATAAAATTTTTCTTCCCGATTTTGCAATATTTCTGGCGGCACTGCAAGCGACCTGTAGTTTACTAACCGTTTTTTTTATGTCAATAAGGTGAATTCCATTGTGCTCCATAAAGATATAGGGAGCCATTTTAGGGTTCCATTTACTGCTGTTGTGTCCAAAATGAACACCAGCATCAAGAAATTCGTTTAAATCATAATTTATTTCCATAGAGTCATTGTTATCTTTTTCTGAATTGGAATCTTTTTCTTGCTTTCGGAAAACCAGGCTTTTTTCTTTCTACCATTCTCGGGTCGCGTTTTAGTAATCCGTTATGCTTTAAAACCTCTTTAAATTCTTCATTAAAAATTATCAGAGCACGGGAAATTGCCAAACGTGTGGCTTCTGCCTGACCGGTGGTTCCACCGCCATGAACATTGACCAAAACATCAAACAAACCCTCTGTTTTTGAATATCTAAAAGGTTCTTCAACAGTTGAACGATTTATAATAGTTTTAAAAAAATCAGTATAATCTTTATCGTTAACTGTTATTTTACCTTGACCTTTTTTAAGAAAAACCCTTGAAACCGATGTTTTTCTTCTACCTACTGTATGAATATATTCCATCTATAATAATTAAATTTCTAATTTAACAGGATTCTGAGCTTTGTGTGGATGCTGATTGCCAGCATAAACATGCATGTTTTTTAAATAAGGTTTCCTCAATCTTGATTTAGGTAACATACCACGAACAGCTTCAAATATTACCATTTCTGGCTTTTTAGCTAATAATTCTTTTGGTGTTGTAAAGCGTTGACCACCTGGATAACCTGTGTGCCTGATATAAACTTTGTCTGTGAGTTTATTGCCTGTAAGTCTAATTTTTTCAGCATTAATAATAACAACTTTATCACCTGAATTTACATGGGGAGTATAATCGGGTTTATTTTTGCCTCTCAATATTTTAGCTACTGTCGAAGCCAGTCTTCCCAGCACCTCACCTTCGGCATCTACCAAATACCAATTTCTGGTAACTGTGTTTTTATTTACAAACAATGTTTTGTAACTTAATGAGTCCACTTATTTAAAATTTTAAAAATTTTCAACATCAATAAAGAGTGCAAAGGTATTATTTTTATTAATCTGATTACACAATAAATGAAAAAATATTTTCATTTAAAAAATTGAATAATCCTTTGCCATAAAAATCTGATAATCAATTAATTAAGCAAAATACTATTTTTTAACCCTTTCAGTATATTGCCGTGTTCGTGTGTCAATGCGAATTTTGTCGTCAATATCAACAAATAAAGGAACCATAATTTCTGCACCAGTTTCAACTGTGGCAGGTTTAAGAGTATTGGTTGCTGTATCACCTTTTAAACCTTTTTCGGTGTAGGTAATTACTAGCTCAACAAATGCAGGCAGTTCGCAAAATAAAGGGGTTTCAGTTTCTTCATGAAAAGCAATTGAAATATCTTGTCCTTCTTTCATCAAATCATGATTTTCAACCAACTCTTCCTGTAAAGTTATTTGCTCAAAGGTTTCATTATTCATAAACACAAAGCCGTTTTCGTCCTGATATAAATATTGAAAAGGATAACTAACAACTCTTGCGGTTGTAATTTTAACACCTGCTGTAAAAGTATTATCTATTACTTTTCCATTTGTTAAACCTTTAAGTTTAGTTCTGACAAAAGCAGGACCTTTGCCAGGTTTTACATGTTGAAAATCAACAATCTGATACAGTTCATTATTATATTCTATGCACAATCCTGTTTTAAAATCTGCAGTAGTTGCCATAATTTTATTAATTTTGTTTTAAGAATTATAAGCCCATTTTAAATATACAGCTCCCCAGGTAAAGCCACCACCAAAAGCTGCTAAGATTAAATTATCACCTTTATTAAGTTTTTTCTCCCACTCCCATAAGCACAAAGGTATTGTTGCGTTGGTAGTATTTCCGTATTTTTCGATATTAATCATCACCTTATTACGATCGATCTTCATTCTGTTGGCAGTAGCATCTATGATTCTTAGATTAGCCTGATGAGGAACAAGATATGCCACATCTTCGGGTTTTAACTGATGTTTATTCATCATTTCGGCAGCTACATCGGCCATACCTTTTACAGCAAATTTAAATACTGTTTGTCCTTCCTGATGAACATAATGCTCACGTAAATCAATGGTTTCATGAGTGGAGGGATGCAAGGAGCCACCTGCCTTCTGATGTAAATATGGCCAACCCGATCCATCTGTATGCAATATACTGTCATGAATTCCATAACCTTCATTATCCGGTTCTAACAAAACAGCAGTTGCTGCATCTCCAAATAAAATACAGGTTTCGCGTTGCTGATAATCAACCAGATAAGACATTTTATCGGCACCTACTACAATTACCTTTTTATGTGAACCTGATTCAATATATTTTGAAGCAGTTGTAAGGGCAAAAATAAATCCACTGCATGCAGCATTTAAATCGAAACTAAATGCATTTTTTATACCTGCTTTGTTAGAAACAATATTAGCTGTAGCTGGATAAAGCATATCAGGTGAAACAGTAGAGCAAATTAATAAATCAATTTCATCAGGACTTACATTTGTTTTTTCAAGTAAGCCTTTGACAGCAAAAGCACCCATATCGGAAGTTGGTTTTTCCTTTCCTTTATAAATATGGCGTTCTCTGATACCTGTACGTGTCAAAATCCATTCATCAGTAGTTTCAACCATTTTCTCCAAATCGGCATTTGTCAGCACATCAGGAGGAACCCATGCATTAATACCCGTAATGGCAGCTCTGATTTTTGTCATATCCTTTAAATATTAACTATACTTTTTAATTGTTTTTGCAAATTTTCATTCAGATTTTTTTCTAAAATAATAATTGTATTCCGGATGATGTTTTTGAAAGCTATTTCAGAAGATTTTCCATGAGCAACTACAACTGTTTTACTTATGCCTAACACAGGTGTTCCGCCATAGTTTTCATAATTTAATTTGTTAATGAATGAATCATTTACATTTTGCACTTTGCTAACGTTAAAAAACCCTTCAATTGATTTAAGTAAAACATTGCCTGTAAATCCATCGCAAACTATAACATCGGCTTTGTCGCCAAAAACATCATATCCTTCAATATTTCCAATAAAATTCAGATTTGAGTCATTAGCCAATAATTGATAGGCAGCTTGAGAAACCAGATTTCCTTTTTCAGCTTCAGAGCCAATATTCAGCAAACCCACTTTTGGGTTTGAAATACCATAAACTGATTTCAAAAATGCTGTGCCTAAATGACCAAACTGATGTAAAACATCTTGCCGGCAATCAGGATTAACACCTACATCAAGTAATAAACCTAATGAATTGTTGAGTTTAGGAATTAATGTTGAAATGGCAGGACGAATAACACCTTCAATAGGTTTTGCAGCATAATAAGCACCAACCATCATAGCACCTGTATTTCCTGCACTGGCAAAAGCATCAATATCATTTTTTTGCAAGAGTGAAAATCCTACAGAAATACTACTGTTTTTTTTGCTATTAAATGCTCTTGTTGGTATGTCACTCATATCAATTATTTCATCAGTATGAATAAATGATACTCTTTTGTCGTTTAATACCCTTTGAAATACGTTCTTACATGTTTTTTCAAGAATCTCCTTATTGCCTAAAAGCACTAAGCTGTTATTAGAATTATCTTCTTCAAGAAAAAGTACTATTCCTTCGAGTGCTTTCAACGGTGCAAAATCACCGCCCATTAAATCAAGACCTACTTTCATTTACAAAAGAAAAAATGTTATTTCTTTTCTTTTTCAAGAACTACCTTTCCTTTGTAATACAATTTATCTTCCGACCAATAAGCTCTATGATACAAATGTGGTTCGCCTGTTGTACTGCAAACAGCAATTGTAGGAGTCATTGCTTTGTCGTGAGTTCTCCTTTTATCTCTTCTTGTTTTCGAAATTTTTCGCTTTGGATGTGGCATTTTTTACAATTTTTAAGTTAAAACCATTAATTAAAATTTTTATTCAGACGAAATAAACTATCGCCAATACTTTTATCATTAGCCGACAAATTATTCAATTTATCAATCATTTCCTGATTACAACTCATCTCAGCCATTTCACAGTGAACGATTAAGGGAATCATTAATAAAATATAATCGTGTATATTGTCGGCAATATTATATTCAAATTCCAGAGGGCTTACATAAGCAATATCGTCATCATCTGTTTCGGTGTTTTCAGAAACAACCTTTAAAAACATTTTAAAAAGATTATTTAAAGGCAGTATTATTTGATTTAAACACCTATCGCAATTACAAATTAACGACCCATTGAATTCAAAAAAAAGTGAATAGAAGGTTTCTGATTGTTTTTCAATAGCAAATTTAAGCTTCAGATTAATTGCATTTTCAAAACCCTCATCATAAAACTTCATGAATGCATCATTGACCACAAAATCGAAAGTATGCCTGCCATAATTAATACCAGCAAAGCGTATATTATAGTCTTTATAAAAGTTTTTCGATTTCAAAACAACGTATTAGTCAATTTTAACGAACTGCAAAGCTAGATAAATAACTTTGATATAATTTGAAAAAATTAATCAGTTTCTTCTTTTTCTCTGACGATGCGTGTTTGTAACGGATTTTTTTGAAGTTCATTATATAACTCTCTGTTTTTGAATATTTTAAGAGCTGTAAACAATGACTCACGAAAACTACCTTCATCAGCTGCACCTTTTCCGGCTATATTGTAACCTGTTCCATGCACAGGAGAAGTTCTGATAACAGGCAAGCCGGCTGTATAGTTAACTCCTCTGTCGAACATAAATGTTTTGAAAGGAGCTAAACCCTGATCGTGATACATAGCCAGCACACCATCGTACTTTAAATACTCTCTGCTTCCAAAAAACCCATCGGCACCAAAAGGACCCATTGCTAATATTCCGTTTTTATTGGCTTGCTCAATAGCAGGTATTATGCAGTCAATTTCTTCATTTCCCAATAAACCATTGTCTCCGGCATGCGGGTTTAAACCCAATACGGCTATTTTAGGATAAGAAACAGAGAAATCAATTTTCAATGCATGATTAAAAATCTTCAGTTTTTCTACAATTAAATCCAGACTAATAGATTGAGATACTTGTGAAATTGGTAAATGAGCCGTAACTAAACCCACTTTCATTTCATCGGAAACCATCAGCATCATATATGATTTTGCACCTGTTTCAGCTAAAAGATATTCAGAATGACCTGGAAACGAAAATTCATCGGATTGGATTGATTTTTTGTTAATCGGTGCTGTAACCAATGCATCTGCAAGATTATTTTTAATGGCAAACATAGCTGCTTGCAACGATCTTAATGCATATTTTCCGGAGTTTGGAGTCGGAACGCCTAATTGTATATTTGATTCAGTTTCGGCATGCCAGTTACAGAATAAATTAAGTTTGTTTGGATTAAGCTGCTTTGGATTTTTTACTGTTTCGTATTCAAGCTCACTTAAATCAAAAATGTTTGAGTAATAACTTACAATGTTTTTACCACAATAAACCAATGGAGTCAGATAATTATAAATTCTTTTGTCCAAAAAAGTTTTAAAAACCACTTCAGGACCAATACCATTGATGTCGCCTACAGAAATTGCGATAACTGGCTTTTGTTGTTTGTTGCTGTTATTCATTTTGTTAAATATTTTTTATTGATAAAATTCAGTAAAACTCTGATTCCAAAACCGGTTCCACCTTTTTGATAGTACTTATATTCTGAATGGCTAAACGATACACCTGCGATATCTAAGTGTATCCATGGAAAAGAAGTAAATTTTTCAAGAAATTTTGCAGCAGTAATAGCACCTGCATCTCTCCCACCAATATTTTTTATATCTGCCACATCAGATTTAATTAATTCAGCATATTCATTCCAAAGAGGAAATTCGACCATTTTCTCATCAGTTTGATATCCCGATAAAATAAGTTGTTGTTTAATATCATCAACACATTTAAAAAAAGCTACCATAGCATATTTCCCGATTGCCACAGATGCTGCACCTGTTAAGGTTGCCAAATCAATAACAAGATCGGGTTTAAACTGAGCAGCAAACGATAATGCATCTGCCAAAATCATACGGCCCTCAGCATCAGTATTTAATACTTCAACGGTTGTTCCATTATACATTCTAACAACATCGCCAGGCAGAACTGCATTATCTCCCGGACGATTGTCAGTAGCAGGTATTAATCCAATTACATATACCGGCAGATTTAACTCAGCAATTGCACTAATAACCGACAATACAATAGCTGCGCCACTCATATCACTTTTCATGTAATCCATTGAATTGGCAGTAGGTTTTAACGACAAACCACCTGTATCGAAAACAATACCTTTTCCGACCAATATGAGAGGCTGGGCATTAACTGCATTTTCAGGTTTCCATTTAATGATTGAAAATGTTGGAGGTATTTTACTGCCACGGTTTATCGAAAGCAATCCACCCATTTTTAGAGCAACAATCTTTGATTTATGAAGTATTTCGGCCTCAAATTTATTTTTACGAGCCATTTCAGTGATTCGATTAGCGATTTCTACACTTGTCAGTTCACTGCCCGGCTCATTTATTAAATCTCTTGCAAGAAACACGTTTTTGCAGACAATGCTTATATAATAGAGATCTTTTTGACTTACTGATTGATCAGATACTCTTATTTCTCTTAAAACAGGTTTGTTTTTTTCGCTTTTATATTTTTCAAAAGTATACGAAGCCAATACAAAACCCTCCAAATAATTCAATAATTTTTTTGAATCGGTTTTACTTTGAACAATAATTTTCTCGAATTTATATTTCAAAACAGCTTTAAAAATTGATGCGCCTTTTGAATAATATTCAATATCGAAATCATCAGTTTCAGCATCAGTTGCTTTAATAATATGTAGAAAAACATCATCATTCAGGCGAGGTAAACGAAATAAATCAATTTCTTTAGCAGATTGTTCGGCTATATACTTTTTCTCATCAACCGAAAATAATTTGGGAAAATAACTGTCAATTGAATCCGATTGTTGTTTCGACAATAAAATCAAACGAGGTAAACTACTTATTTTGTTTGATTTAATAAGCTTTAGCTGCATATTTTTTTTTAGCAAAAATAATTGATAAGAACTATTTCGAATCAATTGTTTAATGATGAATAAAGAATACGAAATTTGCAAGTTGAAAATTATCTGTTAAACAAAGGGTTATGAAAAAATATCTTGGGCAACATTTTTTACATGATAAAAATATCGCAAAAAAAATTGCCACCAGTCTGCTATTAATTAATAAGGTATATAATAATCTTTTAGAAATTGGACCCGGTAATGGAAGTTTAACTCAGTTTTTATATCCTGAATTTGCAGGGCAACTATGGCTGCTTGAAATTGATCATGAGTTAATTATACCTTTGAATAATAGATTTCCAGAACTTAAAAACCGCATCATTAATGAAGATTTCCTCAAATTTGATTTACAAGGATTTTTCGAACATCAAACCGGTATTATTGGCAACTTTCCTTACAACATTTCAAGTCAGATTATTGTAAAGATCATTGAGAATAAGCATCTAATACCTGAAGCAACAGGAATGTTTCAGCGCGAAGTAGCAGAAAGAATTTGTGCAAAACCTAAAACTAAAAATTATGGTAGGATAAGCATACTGTCTCAAACATTTTATGATACTGAGATAATATTTTATGTCCCCAAAACTGTTTTTTACCCTCAACCAAAAGTAGAATCAGCAGTTGTCAGATTGATAAGAAAAGAAAATCAACCAACAATAAATGATGAGAAACATTATTTTAGTCTGGTAAAAGCAGCTTTTCAACAAAGAAGAAAGACTTTAAAAAACGCACTTTCATCAGCAGGATTTGATTGTACCAAAATTTTGTCAGATTTTTTAAGTAAAAGAGCTGAAGAATTGGAATTCACTGATTTTATTACTATTTCAAACAGATTAACCTAACAATTGTATGGTAAAAAAAATATTGATAACCGATATTGTCCCTGACTTTTTTATTTGGGAATTAAAAAAAATGAAGTTCAAAGTAGATGAAATTCCGGGAATTAGTTATCAGGATTGCATTAAAATTATTCCTCAATATCATGGATTATTTATCAGAAGCGGATTATTTGCTGATAAGGCTTTACTGACACAGGCTACCAATTTAAAATTTATTTTGCGTCCTGGTTCAGGTCTCGATATAATAGATGTAGACTTTGCAATATCAAAGAACATCATACTAATAAACTCTCCTGAAGGAAATCGTGATGCAGTAGCAGAGCATGCTATCGGAATGCTTCTGGCTTTGCTAAAAAAAATCTGTAATGCAAATACAGAAATGACCAATTTGATTTTTGACAGGCAAAAAAACACAGGAACAGAGCTAGGAGGCAAAACAGTAGGAATTATAGGGTATGGAAATACAGGTGCAGCATTTGCAAATCGTTTACAGTCATTTAATGTTAGGATTTTAGCATTCGATAAGTATAAAAAAAATTATGCTCCTTCCTATGTTATTGAGACTCATTTGCAAACTATCTTAAACGAAAGTGAAATAATCAGCTTACACTTGCCATATAATTCCGAAACCCATTATTTTATTAATAAAGAGTTTATTTCAAGTGTTAAACAACCATTTATTCTGATTAATACTTCAAGGGGTAAAATTGTAAAAACATCGGATTTAGTAGAAGCAATAGAAAATAAAAAAATCAAAGGAGTATGTATGGATGTTTTTGAAAATGAACAATTCAACAATCTTACAGAAAGCCAGAAGAACGAACTCGATTTTCTAATTAAAAGTAAAAAAGCTATTTTAACACCACATATTGCCGGAAAAACTAAGGAATCGGAATTGAAGATTCACAGTATTCTGATTGAGAAACTGATTTTAAATCAAAATAAAATCACATTCACTAATTAAGGTTCAATAATTACTCAATTTAGCTTGTGGTTGTTTATTCTCATTCTTATTTTTGTAGAAATTTTTTAATTCGAAAAAACTTGTTGAATAATTATTCATACTGCATTACTTTTGAACTTTTGTTAATTCTAAGAAAGCTAACCCTATGATAAGGAAAACGTTACTTTTTATGATTTTAGCCTGTGCTTTTTCGATAAATGCAATCGGGCAATCAAACTTTGGTACACTTACCGGAAAAATTACTGACGCTAAAACAGGAGAACCTCTGATAGGTGCAAATGTTATAGTGCTATTGGAAGGTATTCAGAAAGGAGGAGGTAGTACTGATATTTATGGCAATTATACCATAAAACCTATACCTCCGGGTACCTATAATATCAGAGCAACCTATATTGGGTACAATGATATTATTATTCAAGGTTATTTCATTCCATCAGGAAAAATATCAACTCAGGATATCAAAATGAACCTGAAAGCAATTGAAACTGATGAAATTGAAATCATTGAATACAAAAAACCCTTGGTTGAAAAAACTGAAGGAGCCGGAACAACACTTTCGGGAGAAGAAATTAAAAAAGCAGCTACCAGAGATATAGGTGCTTTAACAAACCTTACCCCAGGTGTTCAGGGAGGTAGTGTTAAAGGTCAACGCAGCGAAGGTACTGTTTACATCGTTGATGGTGTTAAAGTACGTGGAGGAACCGGTGTTCCTCAAGGTATGATAGCAGAAATTAATACTATAACAGGTGGTATTTCAGCTGAATATGGCGACCTCACCGGAGGAGTTGTCAGTATTACTACAAGAGGACCCTCTAACCGATTTGCCGGAAGTATTGAGGCAATTACATCAGAATTACTTGACCCTTATGGTTACAACACTTTTGAAGGTGCCATATCAGGTCCTATATTAATCAGAAAAAATAAACTAAAAGGCACCCCTTATCAGGAAGCTATTTTAGGCTATTTAATCGGAGGTAATGCAAATTACAGACGCGATCCATCACCTTCTCCGATTCCATTCTACAAAGTAAAAGATGAAGTTTATGACCAGATTTTTAAAAATCCTCTTGCTCCATCTCCAAACGGAATGGGCTTTGTACCTGCTGCTGAATACCTGACAAGCGAAAGTTTTGAAAAAATTAAGGTTCATCCGGATATTGAAAATCAAAGCTATACTTTAAGTAGTAAGTTTGATTTTCAGCCCGTAAAAAACTTCAATATTACTTTTGGTAGCATGGGCTCATATTCCAAAGGACGAGGATATTCATGGACATACTCGCTTTATAACTATAAAGAAGCTTCAAAAGTCCAATTCATTAATCAAATGTTCAGAACTTATATTCGTATTTATCAACGTTTAAATTTTGGCAACGAAACAACTGATCCTAAAGATAAAACTGCAAAAAAAGGCATTCAAATTAAAAATGCCTTTTATACTTTGATGGCAGATTATACCAAAATTTACAATGTTAGCCAGCATCAGGATTTTAAAGATAATTTCTTTGAATATGGCTTTTTAGGAACTTATGAGAGATATTCTGAGCCAGTCTATAAATATGATTATGATACTGTTAACAATAAACTTGAACAGGCTTATGTTTTATTGGGTTACAGAGATACTATGGTAAAATTTACCCCATACAGCTTCAATGAAGCACGTGCAAACTATACCCGTCAACTTTATGAAATACAAAATAATAATGTAAGAAACCTGAATACAATTCAACAACTTGGCGGATTGTTAAATGGAGATAATCCTGGTAATGTTTACAGTCTTTGGACAAATGTTGGTGCTATCGCTACAGGTTATAGCCGTTATAATGAAGATCAGGTGAGAGTTACAGGAAAAGCATCACTTGACATTAATCATCATGCTGTTGCCTTTGGGTTCGAATATGAACAAAGGACACAATACGCCTATTCAGTTGGTGCTAATAGTTTATGGACAACCATGAGATCATTAATTAATTCACATATACAACAGCTCGATACCAGAAATCCTATTCCTGTTTTTGACGAACATGGAAACTTTCTTGATACAATTAATTACAAATTACAGGATGATGGAAAACAATCAGCTTTTGATAAAAATTTCCGTAATTATCTGATAACATCAGGGGCTAAAGATGTTTATGGCAATCCTATTACTGACCAAACCCTCATTAATATTGACAGATACACTCCTGATCAATTCAAATTAAGCTATTTCAGCCCTGATGAATTACTTTCAAGAGGTCTTGTCAGTTATTACGGATATGATTATCTGGGCAATAAACTTACTCAAAAACCATCAATTGATGATTTTCTTAACAACGACCAACGCCTGATTGCACCAATTAATCCAATTTATATGGCAGGATTTATTGAAGATTTGTTCTTTTTCAGAGATATGATTTTCAGACTTGGAGTCAGAGTTGACCGTTTTGATGCTAACCAATTGGTACTTAAAGATAAATATTCTTTATATCCTACTCGCTCAGTTGCTGAAGTAACAACATTAAACGGAAAAGCAGTAGAACATCCCGGAAATATGGGTACTGACTATGTTGTTTATGTTGATGACCCGTTTAAACCAACAAAGATTATTGGTTACAGAGATAACGATAATTGGTATAATGCATCAGGAAATGAAGTTGTTGACCCCAATATTTTAGCATTAGAAACAACCTCAGGAAATATTGCTCCATATTTGGTAGAAACCAATGAAGATAATCTGAAAATTACTAAAGAATCATTTAAAGATTACGAACCACAGGTAAGTATTTCACCACGTATTTATTTTTCATTCCCAATATCTGACGTAGCTAACTTTTTTGCCAACTATGATATCAGGGTTATGAGACCTACATCAGGTTTATTTACAACAATTGATGATTATTATTATTTAGAGCAAAGAGGTACTTCAAGTCTGAGTAATGCAGCTTTAAAACCCCAAAGAATTACCAGTTACGAAGTTGGTTTCAAACAAGCTATTTCAAAAAATTCTGCACTTACTATTAACTCATATTATAACGAAACAAGAAATCTGATTAATGTCAGAATGATAAATCAGGCATATCCACGTTCATACATGACTTTCGATAATATTGATTTCTCAACAGTAAAAGGTTTCTCATTTCAATATGACTTAAGAAGAACTAAAACCAGCAATGTTCAGCTGTTAGCATCTTATACTTTGCAGTTTGCAGACGGTACCGGTTCAAACGCAGCTTCACAGGCAACTTTAATCAGTACAGGTCAACCCAATTTGAGAACACCATTTCCATTAGACAACGATTACAGACATGCATTTACCGGACAGTTAGATTATCGCTACAGAAGTGGAGCAGAATATAATGGTCCTGTAACCCGTAAAGGAAAGAGAATATTTGAAAATGCAGGTATCAACTTTTTATTCAGTGGAACATCAGGTCGTCCATATTCAAAACAAGGCAATGTAACACAATCAGTTGGAATCGGAATCAGACAATCTGAAACGATGAAAGGTACTCTTAATGGTTCACGTTATCCATGGACTTACGGAGTTAATGCTAAAATTGATAAGGATTTTATTGTTTATAAGAAAAATGAGAATAAACAAAAAACAGCACCTATCATGCTGATTAATGTTTATGTTTGGGTAAATAACTTATTTAATATCAATAATATTGCAAGTGTATATCGTTTTACCGGAGACCCTGATGATGATGGATTCTTGTCTTCTTCACTTGGTATCAGAGCTGTTGAAGAAGCAACCTTAGGTCAGGCTTACTACGATCAATATATGATGAAAGTAAATTACCCGTTTAACTACGGTTCGCCACGTTTAATACGTCTTGGTGCAACTATTAGCTTTTAATTAAATTGTAAAAAATGTTTACTATGAAGAAATATGCATTTTTACTCGGAATTTCTGTAATGATAGTTTTCTCCGCAATGTCGAGAGAAAATGTTCCGGGATATGAAAAGAAAAAACAAAACGAACCTGTACGCAAATTAGCTGCCGGGTGCGACCCTGCTTCAGCATCAGCAAACCTTGATATTAATAATGTCAGGGCACGTATAATGAATGGCGGAGATATGTGGTGGGATCTTGTCCAAGGTGCAAAATACGAAATACCCAAATCTGATGAAGAAGGTGTTGCGAAGAAAAATGCACTTTTTGCAGGTGCCTTATGGATTGGAGGATATGACGAAGGTAATAACCTCAGAGCAGCAGCAATGACTTATCGTCAGGGTGAAAGTTGGGATTTCTTTCCAGGACCACTGGATGTTAATACTGCATCTATTGATGTGAGTGAATGTGTCAAATGGGATAAGATTTTTCAGATTACCAGAGAGGAAATTGATGAATTTGTTGAATCAAATGGTGAAAACATGAGCGATAATATCCGCAATTGGCCAGCTCATGGTGATGTTTCTTTAGGTCAGGCCAAATATCTTGCTCCCTTTGTTGATACCGATGGAGATGGAGAATATGACCCATATCAGGGAGATTATCCTGATGTATTGGGTGATCAAACTCTTTGGTTTGTTTACAACGATAAAGGAAATACTCATACTGAAACCAATGCTCTTGCTATCGGTCTTGAAATTCATACTCAGGCATTTGCATTTGCTACTAATGATGAAATCAACAACATGACCTTTTATCAGCAAAAAATAATCAACAGGTCGAAAAATAAAATTTCGAAAGTGTATTTTGGACAATGGGTTGATGCTGATCTTGGCTATGCTTACGATGACTATGTTGGATGTGATTCAACACGTAGTCTTGGAATTTGTTATAATGGTGATAATTTTGATGAAGGAGTTACCGGTTATGGTTCAAATCCTCCATCAGTAGGAGTTGATTTTTTCCAGGGACCACTTGCCGACCTGAATGACGGTGTTGACAATGATAAAGATGGTGATATTGATGAAGTTGGTGAAGAAATAATAATGTCTAAATTTGTTTATTACGACAACGATTTCAGTTTAAAAGGAAATCCTACTGAAGGCATTCATTATTATTATTATTTATCAGGAAGATTTAAAAACGGACAGGAAATGCGTTACGGAGGAGATGGATTTAATAATGTTTGGGATGCAAACCGTAAAGTTAATTATATGTTCCCTGATGATCCTCGTAAACCTAGGCCAGCCTGGTCGGAGGTATCATCCAATAATACACCTGCCGACAGACGATTTTTGCAAAGTGCAGGCCCTTTTACCCTAAAACCCGGAGCTGTTAATTATATTACTGTAGGTGTTGTATGGGCACGTGCAACAACGGGTGGAAATACCGGTTCTTATGATTTATTAATTATTGCTGACGATAAAGCTCAGAAACTTTACAATAATAACTTTAAGTTGGTTGACGGTCCGAATGCTCCAGATGTTGCCATACGTGAACTTGACCGTGAATTGGTAATTTCTTTATTAAATACTTCAAAAATTGAAAATTACAAAGACAGTTTATTAAATGAAAATAGTAAGTTTATTTCTTATAAATTTCAGGGATATTTAATTTATCAGTTAAAAAATGCTCAGGTAACTACTGCTGAGCTTGATAACCCTGATAAAGCACGCCTTGTTGCCAGAGTTGATGTCAAAGATGGAGTAACTTCTCTAGTAAACAGAGGTTTTGTACCAGGACTTGGTATTGTACCTGTTCTGAAAGTGGATGATTTAGGCGACAAAGGAATTAAGCATACTTTTAACATCACAACAGATGCTTTTGCTACAGGTGAAGGTTCATTGGTTAATTTTAAAGCATATTACTACATGGTAATTTCGTATGCAAATTGTTTAGATGTGAACGAATACGAGCAGTTTTTGGCAGGTCGTAAAAATATAACTGTATATACTGGTATTCCTCACAAAAATGATATTGAGTTTGATGGAACAAAACTAAATTCGGCCTATGGAGATGGTCCTGAATTAATTCGTATTGAAGGTTCTGGTAATGGTGGTCAAATATTGGAATTAACAGATGAAAGTGTTGATTATATTCTGAAAAACAATGTTATGACAAATCCGAAATATAAAGGAGCAGCCGGGCCGGTAAATGTTTTTGTTTATGATCCCATTAAAGTTCCGGATGCTGACTTTGAATTACGTTTTGTTGATTCCAGTACTATTAATGCTACCAACGACTTTACAACACTTTCAAGAAAAGCATACTGGGTGCTTACCAATAAAAAAGACAATGAATCTGTAAAATCAGAAGTAATTTTAGGAAGTGAAAATGAACAACTCTTTCCAAAATGGGGTTTAGCCGTTAAAACCAATTACGCAATTGGACCCAGAAAAGATACGCTTACCGAGAAAAATGGGTTTATTGAAGCAAGTATTGATTTTAAAGATATTTCAAAAGCATGGCTAACAGGTATAACCGACAATGATCCGACAACTAACCGTGATATACCTTGGCCTTACAACTGGATACGCTCAGGAAAATTTGAAAACACAGGTGGCACAAATGATTTTTCAACTGATGACGCAAAAGATGGAAGCGATTTTCTGGATGGAAGCGAAATATACGAAAAAATGTTACAAGGTCGCATTGCTCCTTACGGAATAACAGCCAGAAATGCCGTTAAAAACAATTACTATACTTTCGGACCAGCTTATAGTGGAATGCCTTATCGCTTCAATCTGCTTGAACGACTTCAGAGCATTGACCTTGTCTTTACAAGCGACAAGTCAAAATGGTCGAAATGTATTGTAGTTGAAATGTCGGAAGATGAGAATTTAGCGCAAGGAGGAGTCAAAAAGCATGGATTAAGAGCTCATCCATCATGGTCAAATTATACTGATATAGATGCTCAGGGCAATCCTGTTTATTCCACTACTGAAACTGGTCGTTCATGGTTCCCGGGTTATGCTATTTGTATTGAAACAGGTGAACGAATGAATATTGTTTTTGGTGAAGATTCATACTGGAGTAAATATAACGGAGCTGATATGATTTGGAATCCTTCAACCGCATTCCAGAATCCTGCAGCATCGCATCGTGAAATACCGAAATACATTTGGGGTGGTAAACATTATGTTTATCTGATGGAATCACGCTATTCATCCTTCGTTCCGGGAAGCAAAAGATTGTATAATACTGTTTATGATCAGGGACAGAAATATCTTGACTTCTTTAAAACAAATCCATCTCAATTCGATCAGATGTATTTCTGGTCAATGTGTATGTATGTAATGATGGCTCAGCCTTATCAGGATTTATTACCACTTAAAGATGGTTTGATACCTACCGAAACCAAAGTAAGAATTAGAATTGAAAAACCATATCAATCGTATAATACATCAAGCACTGCGGTTAATAACAACCAACCATTCTACAAGTTTTCGACTAATAGTATTTCAAAAGAAAACAGTCTTGAATTAGGTAAAAATGCAATGGAAAAAATAAACATTGTACCAAACCCTTATTATGCATATTC
>Ga0209835_1000070_pt1 | contig 69720 bp, 72 predicted proteins | sample LakKivwa52mmetaG_FD_184138 | JGI IMG/M metagenome (GOLD analysis project Ga0209835, IMG submission 184138) | Anoxic lake water microbial communities from Lake Kivu, Rwanda to study Microbial Dark Matter (Phase II) - Lake Kivu water 52m metaG... | ecosystem: Environmental > Aquatic > Freshwater >...
TTTTTAGAGGGGCTCAGAAGTAGAGTCATGCGGCCATGGCCAGCCGCTGTTTCGGGGTGATACCGCCCAAGGCCATGTGGGGGCGGTGGTGATTGTAATCGTACATCCAGCCGGTGGCGAACGGGCGGACTTCAGGGGAAAAACGGTTCGATTTGTTCATGGCTCCATTCTCTCAAGTTCTGGAGCCTCCTCAAATCCCGGGGCGATTCAGTCCCTGGTTCGAGCCCAGGTCGGGGAGCCAGATATAGCAAGGCCCGCAACGCTGCGGGCCTTTTGCATTTCTAGGCCTAGGGGCATACACCGTGGTCCTGCCGCCGCGCTCGCCTTACGAGAGACCTCTCCATAGCGCAGGTTGAACTTCATCGGGCGAATCCTCGGAAGTTACAATGCCCCCATGAATTTCCGAGACCTCACCGATATTCGCCACGCCTTGCACGCGCGAGGTGCGCTTCCAGTCCATACCGATCGTATTATGCGTGCCTGGCTAGCCGCACGACCCTTGGATAGCGGTGCGAAACGGCACCCAGCCGGTAGTTTTTTCCCCTTGGCTGTGCGTAGTGCCCTGCCCCAACTGGCCGACGATCTGGAGGGACTGGCCCGGATACACTCTCAGGAAAACAGCGCCGATGGTTCGTCGCGGCTCCTGCTGTGTCTGGCCGATGGGCAAACGATTGAGAGCGTCCGGCTACCCGGCGATGGGCTGTGCGTCTCAACCCAGGTCGGTTGCGCCGTCGGTTGCACCTTTTGCCAGACTGGACGGGCCGGCCTGATCCGACAATTGGGCAGTGCCGAGATCCTTGCCCAGGTCGTGCTCGCACGGCGCATAGGGCCGGTGAAGCGCGTAGTTTTCATGGGCATGGGTGAACCCGCGCACAACCTTGAAAAGGTGCTTGAGGCTATTCATCTACTTGGGACGCTGGGCGGCATCGGCCACAAAAATCTGGTCTTTTCCACGGTCGGTGACCGGAGAGTCTTTGAACGGCTGCCCACGGGCCCTGTCAAACCCGCCCTCGCCTTGTCCCTGCACAGCACTCAGGTCGATCTACGCCGCACGCTACTGCCCAAAGCACCCGAACTGACGCCAGAGGAACTGGTCGAACTCGGCGAGCAATATGCGCGTACCACCGGCTATCCGATCCAGTATCAATGGACCCTACTCGAAGGCATTAATGACACGGACGAAGAACTGGCCGGTATCGTGCGCCTCTTGAAGGGTAAATACGCGATGATGAATTTCATTCCTTACAACGCCAGCGCTGGCCTGCCCTACCGTCGCCCAGTTCCCGAACGCGCCGCCCGTATGGCCGGCGTCCTCCACCAGCAAGGCATCATCACCCGCCTGCGCCAATCCGCCGGACAAGATGTTGAGGGCGGGTGCGGCCAGTTACGCGCCCGCCATATCTAACGCCGGTGTTTAAACTTCTCGTCCACTACCACGACGCCCAGTGCGTTATTGTCGAAAAACCTGCCGCTCTGCTGTCCGTTCCCGGCCGCGCCGCAGGGCCCAATCTGGCCGAACAAGTGCAGGCCGCCTTTGCCGATGTCCGGGTAGTGCATCGCCTGGACCAAGCGACCTCGGGCCTGATGCTGTTTGCGCGTGGCGCGGCAATGGCCGGAACCTTCGGCCGTCTGTTCCAAGAGCGCAAGATTGACAAGCGTTACGAGGCTATCGTGCACGGAGCAGTCGCAGCAGCCGAGGGCGTGTTCGACTGGCCGTTGATTTGCGATTGGCCCAACCGTCCCCAGCAAAAGGTCTGTTTCGAAACCGGCAAACCTTCGCAGACCCGCTACATTCGGATCGCCACTCTAGCTGAACGCAACGCCACGCGCCTCGCCCTGATTCCGCTCACAGGGCGCACGCACCAGTTGCGCGTCCATCTGCGGCAAGCCGGCCACCCCATTCTCGGTGACGCTCTTTACGGCGACGCCGCCGTCCGGGACGCCGCCCCACGCCTGCTGCTGCACGCCTGCGAACTGGATTTTGTGCACCCGATCAGTGGCCACGCCATCCACATCACCTCACCGGCCCCGTTCTGATCCACGGCTTAAAAACTCGCGCAAAGGGCTGCCCGCCTACAAGTAGTTTGGTGCGGTTACGAAGCGGCGCTGCTTCGCGTCAATAGACAGCAAACCGATGTTTGAATTAAATCTCCCCAGCCACAATCTTGAGCAATTGCACGCTGGCTATCAGCCGTCGTCCCATCAGGCGTAGCGACTGAATCTCAGCTGTCTGTTCAGCGCGCTGCAGGGTCAGGGCATCAAGGCCGCTAATAGTCCCAGCCTGATACTGTGCCGCAGCGATGGCATTGGCGCGGCGCGCGGCAGCCAGCGCCATCTCCTGATGCGTAGCCTGGATGGCCAAGGCGTGCGCAGCCGCCAAGTTATCCTGAACCTCCTGAAAAGCCACCAGCACGGTCTGGCGATAGTCCGCGACCACCGCCTCATGCTCGGCCTCGGCGCGGGACACCCCGGCGCGGCGAGCCTCCGCGTCAAATACAGTCAGGGCCAGAGACGGTCCCAGCGACCAAAAGTGGATCGGCTGGCTGGTAATGCGAGCCAAATGACTGCCACGCAAACCCGCATCTGCCGTCAAATTGAGGGTCGGAAAAAAGGCTGTCTTGGCTTGACCGATGGCGGCGTTGGCTGCCGCCACGCGCCGCTCGGCGGCCTGAATGTCAGGGCGCCGCTCTACCAAACGGCTGGGGATCAATACGGGTGGGACAGGAATTCTGGGCAAGGGCATCGCGAGGGCGAGCGGCACGGCCGGGTCGCCGACCAAGGTCGCCAGGCCATGCCGGGTCTGGCGCACCAGCAAGGCGTTTTCCTCGGCCTGCGCCTCGCTGTTGGCGAGCTGGGTCTCGGCCTGGGCGAGCTCCAGACCAGACACCACACCGGCGCGATGGCGCTCACGGGTCAGGGCCAAGAAACGCCGGTCGGCCTCGAGAAGGCGCTGCCAGAGAGCTGCCTCTGCCTCACTTAGACGCCATTGCAAATAGGTCTGTGCCACCAGGGCCTGCAGACTCAGCCGTGCCGCCGCCAAGTCATGCGCCTCGGCCTCGGCGACGGCCGTAGCTCCCGCCACGACGCGCTCAATGCGGCCCCAAAGGTCCACTTCCCAACTCACCCCCACACTCAAGGAAGCACTACTGGTCGTGCCCGTGTCATGGTTTTGGCTGGCCTTCAGACGACTATCCAGCTGCGGCAGACGCCCCGCCGTGCTGATCTGCAGGGCCGCCTGGGCACTTCGATAACGCGCCTCGGCCGCCTTCAGCGTTTGACTACCCTGCCCTGCGGCCGCCACCAAACGGTTAAGTTGCGCATCCTCGAAAACGGCCCACACCGCTTCGGGCGATGCAAACGACGGCGGCGTACTCGCCTGCCAATCCGCCGCAGTTTGGCGGGCTTGCGGCGCGACAGCAAACTGTGCTGGCAGAACCACACTAGGGCGCACATGAGTCGGACCGGTCGAACAGGCGACCAAGCCCGCCGCCACCAACGAGGCCAACGGGGCCCACAGGGGCAAGAACTGTTTGGATAAGCGTAGGGTCATGGGGCTGGCGCCGTTCGCCGGTGGCAAGATCGGAGGGATTTTAAGCTTGAATTCAAAGCCGATTTCATAGCCTTCGCAGCTCCATCGAGATAGAGATAGATGACCGGCGTGGTGTAGAGCGTGAGGATTTGTGAAATCAAGAGACCGCCGACCAGGGCAATCCCCAGCGGCTGGCGCAGTTCGGCACCCTCGCCACCCCCCCATGCCAACGGCAATGCCCCGCAGATGGCCGTGATCGTGGTCATCAGAATAGGCCGGAAGCGCAGTTGTGCTGCGCGGTAGATGGCGTGTGCGGCACTGGTCTGGAAACGACGCTGCCGATCAATGGCATAGTCGATCATCAGGATGGCATTTTTCATCACCAATCCGATCAGGAGAAAGATGGCGATCAGGGCAATCACGCTGAACTCAGTGCCAAACAGCATCAAAGCCAGGAGCGCCCCAATCCCGGCTGAGGGCAGCGTAGAGAGGATGGTGAGCGGGTGAATCAGGCTCTCATAGAGAATACCAAGGAGCAGGTACAGGGTTACCAAGGCGGCCAGGATCAGCCAGGGCTGACTGGCCAGAGACTGCTGAAAGGCGCGCGCCTTGCCCTCAAAGCTGCCACGGACCTGACTGGGTAAGCCCAGATCGAGCAGGGCCTGACGAATCAGTGGGGTCGCATCGCCGAGTGTCACTCCGGGCTGCAGGTTGAAACTCAGCGTGGTTGCCGGCGCGCCGCCCTGATGTTGGACAGCCAGCGGCATGTGACCTGGAACCACGCGCACGAACTGGTCCAAGGGTATCGCCTGCCCAGCCGCGTTCACTACCTGAAGCGCATGCAGAGCGTCGGGCGACTGTAGAAGGCGCGCCTCGACCTCCATGACCACGGGATATTGGTTCTGCTGTTGATACAGGGTGGCAATCTGGCGCTGGCTAAAGGCGTTACCCAGCGCCGTTTCCAGCGTCCGCATACTGATTCCCAACCGCACAGCCTGATCACGATCGACCTCCAGGCGAGTCTGCAGGCCCTTGTCCTGCTGATCAGAGATGACATCGGCGAGTTGCGGAATCTGTTGCAAGGCACGCCGGACTTGCGGTTCCCAGGTGCGCAGCAAAGCGATCTCGTCCGCTTGCAGGGTGAATTGGTATTCGGCATCGGTCTGCCGCCCGCCGATGCGGACATCCTGCATGGGCACCAAGGTGAGGCGCGCCCCCGGCACCCCGGCCAGCTGCTTGCGCAGACGCGCAATCACTTCAGTCACTGGGGCCGTACGCTCACCCAAGGGTTTTAGCGAGATAAACAAGCTACCCGTATTGGCTCGCGCACCTCCAGCAAAACCCGTCACACCGCGCACATCGGGATCGGCACGCACGATCTCGATAAAACGACGCACCTTTTGTTCCATGGCCTGAAAGGAAATACTCTGGTCCGCCCGGATCATGCCCATTACCCGACCCGTGTCTTGGGTGGGGAAGAACCCCTTGGGAATAGCCCGATACAACTGTCCATTCAGCGCAATCACCAAAACCAGGCCCAGCAACACCAGCGGGCTATGGCGCAGCGCCCACGCCAAGCTCAGGCGATAAGCGATCCGCGCCCGGCGCCACACCCTCTGCCACCACGGGCTACGCGGCACACCCGGGTAAGCTAGGCCTCGGTTTGCAATAGGCCGAGACTTGAGAAGATGTGCACACATCACCGGGGTGGCCAGCAGAGAAACCCCCATCGAGATCAAAATCGCCGCGCTCAAAACGACAGCGAATTCGTGCATCAAGCGACCGACAATACCCCCCATCAGGAGAACGGGGATAAACACCGCAATCAGGGCCAGACTGATCGCAACCACCGTAAAACCCACCTGACGCAGGCCCAGCCGAGCGGCCTGCAGCGGAGGATGGCCTGCCTCGATATGCCGGCTGATCGCCTCAAGAATCACAATGGCGTCATCAACCACAAAACCCGTCGCCACCGTCAGGGCCATGAGGGAAAGATTGTCCAGACTGTAGCCGAATAAATACATGACCCCGAAGGTGCCGAGCAGGGACACTGGCACCACCACGCTGGGGATAAGCGCCGCGCGCCAGCGCCGTAAAAAGAGGAGGACAACCAGAATGACCATCCCAACCGATATCGCCAAGCTGCGCTCGACCTCGCGCAAGGAGGCGCGGATCGTCGGCGTGCGATCCATGACCGCGGCCAGTTCAATGCCTGGAGCGATCATGCCGCGCAGCCGCGGCAACAGCTCGCGAACCCGATCGACCGTAGCAATCAAGTTCGAACCCTGTTGGCGGTAGAGAACCAAAATCACCGCCTTGGCTCCGTTAGCACTGCCAAACTGGCGCACATCCTGCACGGAGTCCGTCACCTCAGCCAGGTCACCCAAACGCATCTCCGCTTGATTCTGGTAACGGATAACGATGGGACGCAGGTCCGCCGCTGTCCTGACCGTGGCCACGCCACCCATCTGCTTGGCAATCTGCCAGTGCTGCTGGTCCGTCTCCAAGCTACCGAGCGGGGCCTGCAGGGCCGTATCTCGCACGGCCTGGCGCACCTGCTCAAGCGCAAGACCCGATTGCGCCAAGCGCTCTGGGGGCAGCGCGATGCGTACCGCCGGCGCCGCCGCACCGCCAATACGCACCTCTCCAATCCCGTCAATCTGGGCAATGCGCTGCGCCAAGATCGTCGCCGCAGCGTCATAGAGGGTGGCCTGTGGCAGATGTTCGGAGGTCAGCGCCAAGATCATGGCCGGGGCATCAGTCGGATTACGCTTGCGCCAACTCGGCAGACTGGGCATCCCGGCCGGTAACAAAGTCCGCGAGGCCTGAATAGCGGCCTGCACATCGCGTACTGCACCATCAATATCGCGGTTCAGATCGAACTGCAGGGTGATCTGGGTACTGCCTAGAGATGAACTGGAGGTCATCTCGGTTAGACCAGCAATGCGCCCCAGTTGCCGCTCTAGCGGCGCGGCCACGGTCGCGGCCATGGTCTCCGGACTGGCACCCGGCAATTGAGCCTCCACCGACAGCGTAGGAAACTCAACCTGAGGCAGGGGCGCAACGGGCAACTGGAAAAAAGCCACGACACCGGCCAGGGCCACCGCCAAAGTCAACAGGGTGACGGCAACAGGCCGTTCAAGCCAGGTCATGGATTATCAGAATCAAGGGCGGCCGCTTTGCCATGGCCCCTACCTTGCCGCAAGCGGAATCGTTCCAAGGTGAGATAGATAACCGGCGTTGTAAACAGGGTCAGCAACTGACTTACCAGCAGACCACCCACCACGGCGATGCCAAGCGGCTGGCGCAATTCCGCTCCCATCCCCTGCCCCAGCATGAGCGGCAAAGCCCCGAGCAACGCAGCCAGCGTGGTCATCAGGATGGGTCGAAAACGCAACAGGCAAGCCTTTTCAATCGCTGCTCGCGGCGTCAAGCCATCGCGTTGCGCCGTCAGCGCGTAATCAATCATCAGGATGGCGTTCTTTTTAACAATGCCGATCAACAGCAGAATACCCAGCAGCCCCATCAGGTCCAGACCACGCCCAGCCAGCCACAGCGCCAGCAAGGCGCCAACACCTGCCGAGGGCAGAGTCGAAAGGATCGTGACCGGGTGGATCGCGCTTTCGTAGAGAACGCCCAAAACGATGTACATCACGACGATTGCGGCCACGATTAGCCACACGGTGTAACCCAGCGATTCCTGAAAGACCAGTGCAGCGCCCTCAAACCGGGTCTCGATCTGTGCCAGCCGTCCGCTTTCAAGTTCTAGCTCGGCCTCAGCCGCGCGAATGGCCTCGACGGCCTCACCCAGCGAGGCCCCGGGCGCAAGATTGAAAGACACCGTCGCAGCCGGAAATTGACCAACATGGCGAATCGCCAGCGTGCTCTGTCGTTCGCTGAGGCGAGCCACGCTGGCAAGAGGCACGGGCCGACCGCTGGCTGTTGCCACCGGGATTGCCAGTATGGCATCGGGGCTGGGAGCCGAAATCATCCCCGCCTCCAGCACGACACGGTACTGATTGGCCTGGGTAAAGACCGTAGAGATCTGGCGCTGTCCGAAGGCATCGTAGAGGGCCTGGTCGATATCCGCCATGCGGATGCCCAAGCGTGCCGCCGCCTCACGATCAATCTCCAATCGCGCCTCCAAGCCATCCTCCTGCAGGTCTCCAGCGACATCCCGCAGGACACTGATTCCCTGCAATCGCTCAACCAGTTGTGGAGTCCACTGGCTCAGGACGCTGCGATCTGGGGAAATAATCAGGAATCGATACTGGGTGCGCGCCACCTGATCCTCCACCGTAAGATCCTGAACCGGCTGCAGATAAAGCCGGATACCGGCGACTTGTTCCGCAGCAGCCGAGAGACGCGCCATGACCACCGGGGCTGAATCACGCTCAGCCAGAGGCTTGAGGGTGATCGACAAGCGCCCGTTATTGAGGGTCGCATTATTTCCATCCACCCCGATATGCGAAGCGACTGCAGCAACAGCCGGATCGCGCAACAAGATCTGCACAAGGTTCTGCTGCCGCACACTCATGGCCGTGAAGGAAACGCTGCCAGGGGCCTGTGTCACGCCCTGCAAAAGGCCGCCATCCTGTACCGGAAAGAATCCCTTGGGGATAAAAACATACAGGACCAGGGTCAAGAGCAGGGTCAAGGCAAAGACCCCCAAGGCCAGCGGCTGACGCGCCAACACCCAGCGCAGGGCCTGTTCATAGCGAGCCAGCAAGGCCGTCAGCCAGCGCGGTGGCTTAGCCTCATTACGCAACAGACGCGCCGATAACATCGGCGTCAGGGTCAAAGACACAAAGGCAGAAATTAGGATGGCCACCGCGAGGGTAATGGCAAATTCGTGGAATAAGCGCCCCACGACATCACCCATAAACAGCAACGGGATCAACACCGCAAGCAACGAGAAAGTTAGCGACAGAATGGTAAAACCAATCTGCCGCGCACCCGCGATAGCCGCCTCGAGAGCCCTCTCCCCGGCTTCGATCCGGCGCGCGATCACCTCGATCATGACGATAGCATCGTCGACCACAAAGCCGGTGGCAATGGTCAGCGCCATCAGGGTCAGGTTGTTGAGGGAAAAACCGGCCAGGTACATCGCCCCGAAGGTTCCGACCAGGGACAAGGGCACAGCGAGGCTGGGAATAAGAGTGGCTGGCAGGCTACGCAGAAAGAGAAAGATCACCATCACCACCAGGGCGACCGCCAGTAGCAGTTCAAACTGAACGGCTGCCACCGAGGCACGCACCGTCACCGTGCGATCAGCGAGCAAGGCCACATTAAGATTACCCGGCAGACTGGTCTGCAACTGCGGCAAAAGGGTCTTGACCCGATCGGCGACCTCAACCACATTCGCGCCCGGCTGGCGCTGCACCTGCAAGATCACGGCCGCTTGGGTGCCAGACCAGGCCGCCAAGCGGGTGTTCTCGGCCTCGTGCACGACCTCGGCGATGGCCCCCAAGCGCAACGGACTGCCGTTACGCCAGGTCAAGATCAAATTCCGGTAGGCCTCCGCCGACTGCAACTGATCATTGACATCCAGCGTGGTGGCCCGTTGTGGTCCGTCAAAGCTCCCTTTGGGCAGATGGACATTGGCATTGGCGATCGCCGTACGCACCTCGCTGAAAGTCAGCCCTGCGGCGGCCAAGGCCTGCGGATTGACCTGTACCCGCACCGCCGGTCGCCGTCCACCGGCGATGCTAACCCGCCCCACTCCAGCAACCTGTGCGAGTTTCTGGGCCAGGCGAGTCTCGACCAGATCGTGAATGGCCGGGACGGTTTGGGTCTCTGAGGTGACGGCCAAGGTCAGGATCGGTGCATCGGCCGGATTGACCTTGCTGTACAGCGGCGGCATCGGTAAATCGTCCGGGAGAAGCGTGGTCGCCGCATTGATGGCGGCCTGCACCTGTTGCTCGGCCACATCGAGCGGCAGGTCGAGATTAAAGCGCAGCGTGATTAATGAGGCACCGCCCGAACTGGTCGAAGACATCTGCTGCAGGCCTGGCAGTTGGCCAAACTGGCGCTCCAGAGGGGCCGTCACCCCGGCCGTCATCCAGTCAGGACCTGCCCCGGGGTAGAGCGTAGTGACCTCGATCGTCGGGTAATCGACCTCCGGTAAAGCCGACAAAGGCAGCATCCGATAGGCAATCAGGCCGCTGAGCAGGATCGCAACCATGATCAGGCTGGTCGCAATCGGACGCAGGATGAACAGCCGCGAGAAGTTCATTGCGGCGCCCGCTTGCCTTCACCCTTAGTCTGGCTACCCCCGACGCGGTCCTGGTCTTTTCCCTCAGAGCCCTGCGCCGGCATCACGATGCGGGCTTGCGCCCCCTCCCGTAAGCGGTCGGCCCCATCGATCACTAGGCGATCTCCCACCTTGATCGCATCTGTTCCGGCAAGCGCCGTCCAACCAGCTTCACTCGCATCCGGCGTCACGGGTACAACAGCGACACGCCCGTCAGCCGCAACGCGATAGACAAAGGTGCCCCGCGCACCCCGCTGGATGGCATTGGTTGGAACCTGCATGACTTGTTGGCGCACCTCCAGCAGCAGGCGCACATTGACGAACTGATTGGCGTACAGACGCTCATCGTGGTTTGCAAATCCTGCCTTGAGGCGAATGGTGCCGGTTGCAACATCGATCTGATTGTCGAGGCTCAGAAGCCGCCCAACGGCCAACCGCTCGCGCTGCCCCGCATCCCAGGCCTCCACCCGCAAGGGTTGCCGAGTCTGGCGGATGCGCAGGGTAGAAAGGTGCCGTTCAGGAATTGCAAAGAGCACATTTGCCGGCCGGGTCTGGGTAAGCACCGCAAGACCCAGGGCATCATTCGCCCGCACCAGATTGCCGACATCCATCTGACGCAGACCAATCTGCCCATCCATAGGGGCCAGGATGCGGGTGTAAGACAGTTGCAGACGCGCGTTTTCGACCTGCGCTCGATCGCTGAGCAAAGCGCCCTGATACTGGCGCACCAAGGCTTCCTGGGTATCGAGTTGTTGTCGGGAAGTGGCATCCTTGGCCCACAGCTCCTTGTAACGAGCCAGATCGCGTTGAGCGTTGTCGAGCAAGGCCTGGTCGCGAGCCCATTGACCTTGAGCCTGATCAAGCTGGATCTTGAAAGGCTGTGCGTCGAGCTCGGCCAGAAGATCCCCCTTCTTGACCCACTGCCCTTCGCGGAAGCTGATTTTCTGTAGCACCCCGTCGACGCGCGCCCGCACCGTAACCACCCGCTCGGGGATAACGGTTCCAATGGCATCCAGCCAGACGGGGAGGTCGGCCTGTTGCGCCAGCAGCACCTGTACGGGTTGCGGGCGATTGCCAGACTTGCCCGCTGCAGTAGGCGAGGAAGGATCCCCGGCGCGGGTCGCCCGGCTCTCGATCCAGGCCGACAGTCCCCCTGCAGCCGCCAGCAGCAAGATTACAACCAAGGCGATAAGCCACCTGCGACGGGGCTTTCGGGAAGATTCTGGGACTTGATTAGGCATCGTCACGACCGTGTGAAAATCAGCACGCCGCAACGATAACAGGAATTGCAGCGGGGGTCGCCAGCCGCCTAAGCGATGAGCGATGCCGCGCTGCAAAAGCTACCAGTTCGTCTCGCGTTCCGGCATCGAGGAGATCTTGTGAATGGAGAGATCGGCTCCCTCGAACTCCTGTTCCGGATCGAGGCGGATCCCGAACGATGCCTTAAGAGCACCGTAAACTAGGAGACCCAACACCGACTGTTGGCTGCGGAGTGCACCAGATTGGGTCAGATCGCCGCAGCCCTGAGGCGACTCTCCTAGCGTTGATTTTGCGCTGAGATCAACGAGATTTCTGGTGTGGTACGGGATCTGCGGCGCAGGACCCCGGCACGGCAACGAGGCTAGCGGTCCCCAGTAGTGCACCAATACAGTGCGCCGAATGGCGCGCCGTAGTGCATCTGGTCAGCCCCTTACTTCTGGCCGGCCTCGATGCGATCGAGCTCAGCGTCCATCTCGGCGTCCGTCATGGGCTGATAATCCGATGCCGGTGGGGTAACCGAGCGGTTACGCACCAGTAGCGCCGCAATGATGACGCCCATCTCGTAGAGTAGCCAGAGTGGAATGGCGAGCATCAGTTGAGAAATGACATCCGGTGGGGTGAAGATGGCGCCAATCACAAAGGCTCCCACGATGACATACGGCCGTGCCTCGCGAAACTTATCAATACTCACCATACCCATCAAAGCCAGGGCAATGACGACGATGGGCACCTCAAAGGTAACCCCAAAGGCCATAAACAAGGTGATCACAAAATCGAGGTACTTGTTGATATCGGTCATCACCGCGACGCCTTGCGGGGCAATGCCAACCACGAAACCAAACACCACCGGAAAGACCAGGAAATAGGCAAAGGCCATGCCGCAAACAAAGAGCAGCAGGCTCGCCACGGTGAGCGGTACGATCATCTTTTTTTCATGGGCGTAGAGACCTGGCGCAATAAAAGACCAGACCTGATACAAGATGTACGGCAAGGCCCCCAGAAATGCCGTCATCATCGCCACCTTGACTGGCACAAAGAACGGCGTGACCACATCCGTAGCAATCATCTGCCCGCCCTTCGGCAAGCTGTTCAGCATGGGCTGCGCCAGCAGGGCGTAAAGATCATTAGCCCAAGGAAAGAGACACACAAACAGCACGATCCAAGCTATGGCGGAGCGCAACAGGCGGTCACGCAGTTCCAGCATATGGCTGATGAAGGTCTGCTGGCTATCCATCAGAACAAGGCTGCCTGGCGGGGTGCTTCGGTCGGTGACTCGGTCAAGGCCGCGATGACCTCAGTCCCCTTTGGCGGCATTTCATCGGCCTCGATCAACTCATTCAGGCTATCCGAGATAGGTAAACGATCAATCTCTGGATGCGCATATTCAATGATGGCGCGTGGACCGGTAGCCACCAATTCGGTCTCTGCCACAGCATCCGTCTTGGCCGTCTGCGCCTCAGCACTATCGTTCACACCTAGGGCAACCGACAAGCGTTCCTCGGGGTTCAGGTCACGCTTCAAAGCGACTTCAGTCTCCGCGGCAATAATTTCGTACTTTTGCGCCGAGGCCCTCATCTCTTCCTGAAGCTTCTTCAACTCCTCGAGTTTTATTTCACGATTGACATCGTCCTTGACCTGCGCAGCATAGCGATTGAGCTTGCCCAACCAGCCCCCCACCGTACGGGCGACCTTGGGCAACCGCTCCGGACCGATCACGACCAGAGCGACGATGCCAATGACAAGAAGTTCAGAAAAACCAATGTCGAACATGCAATAGTCAACTGAAGAGAGTTGCGAGATATAAACAAAGGGCGGAAAGCCGGTTCTCTGCGGCCCCCGCCTGACGCCCTACGCGGTCAGGACTGCTGCCGACTCTTGACCTCGCCCTCAACGGTCTGGCCCGTGGTCTCAGCTTGGCGAGGCAATTCCGTCGGTGCAGCGCCCTTGTTTTTCTCTTCGTTCATGGCGTCCTTGAAATTCTTGACAGCACCGCCAAGATCTCCGCCCATGTTGCGCAACTTCTTGGTGCCAAAGATCAACAACACAATCAACAACACAATCACCCAATGCCAGAGGCTAAAAGTACCCATGTCTCTCTCCTTAAAAATTACAGTCGATGCGGTCGATAGTCCGCAGATTCACCGCCAAAAATATGCATATGCAGGTGATAGACCTCTTGTCCACCCCCTGGGCCGGTATTGATCACCGTGCGGAAACCATGCCCCAGTCCCTGTTCCTTGGCCAGCATGGGAGCCAGCAACAGCATACGCCCAAGCAACCACTCGTGGCGGGCATGCGCCTCATCCAGGCGAGCGATATGCTCCTTGGGGATGATCATGAAATGCACCGGAGCGACTGGATTGATGTCGTGGAAGGCCAACAAATCGCCGTCCTCATACACCCTTCTGCACGGAATCTCACCGGCCGCAATCTTGCAAAAAATACAGTCGCTCATGCCTCTGCCTTGCGCTTCGCCTTTTCTACCAAGCCTGACAAACCTTCACGCCGGGCAAGCTCGTTCAATACCAATTCCGGACGGATACCTTGCTGGGCCAGTAAAACGAGCGAATGGAACCACAAGTCAGCCGTCTCATAAACAACCTTTTCCGCCACCCCATCCTTCGCTGCCATGATGGTTTCGGCTGCCTCTTCTGCCACTTTCTTGAGGATGGCGTCCAAGCCCTTGCTGTACAGCTTAGCCACATAGGAAGTAGCCGGGTCGGCGCTCCGACGCGCCTCCAGGGTATCAGCCAAGCGGCTTAAAATGTCTTCGTTCATCCGTAAATTATCTCTGGGTCTTTTAACACCGGGTCCACAGGTTGCCATGCAGCATCGACCAGGCGTTCAAAAAAGCAGCTACGGCGACCCGTGTGACAGGCAATGCCGCCGGTCTGCCGTACCTTGAGCAGGATGACATCCCGGTCACAGTCGGTGCGAATCTCAACGACCTGCTGGGTATGCCCGGATTCCTCACCCTTGTGCCATAGCCGCTGACGCGAACGCGAATAGTACACTGCCTCACCCAATTCAGCGGTTTTTGCCAAGGCCTCACGATTGATCCACGCGACCATCAGGATGTCGCCACTCTCAGCGTCCTGAGCGATAGCAGGCAAAAGGCCACTTTCGGGCCAGTTAATCTGCTCCAACCAGCCAATGTTTGTTGTCATAGTCGCACCTCAATGCCACGCTCCTGCATGACTTCCTTGGCTTGGCGCACGGTGTATTCGCCAAAATGGAAAATGGACGCCGCCAACACCGCATCGGCACCACCCTTTTGCACACCATCAGCGAGATGCTGCAGGTTGCCAACACCCCCGCTCGCAATAACCGGAATAGTAACCGCATCGCTTACCGCCCGGGTTAAATTGAGATCAAAACCCGACTTGGCACCATCGCGATCCATACTGGTCAACAAAATCTCGCCCGCGCCCAAAACCTGCATCTTCTGCGCCCATTCCACCGCATCAATACCCGTGGGTTTGCGCCCGCCGTGGGTAAATATTTCCCACTTCGGCTGTGCCCCCCAGACAGTTTGCTTGGCATCAATCGCGACCACAATGCACTGGCTTCCGAAACGGTCAGCTGCGTCCTTGACCACCTGCGGGTTGAACACGGCCGCCGTATTGATCGAAACCTTGTCGGCGCCAGCATTGAGCAAGCGCCGCACATCGTCCGGCACGCGCACGCCACCGCCGACCGTGAGGGGGATAAACACCTGCGATGCCACGGCTTCGATGATATGGAGAATAAGGTCACGGTTATCGGAAGTGGCGGTAATGTCGAGAAAGGTCAGTTCGTCAGCGCCCTGCTCGTCATAACGACGGGCAATCTCCACCGGGTCACCGGCATCGCGCAAATTGAGGAATTGCACCCCTTTCACCACGCGACCGGCGGTGACATCCATGCAGGGAATAATGCGTTTGGCCAACCCCATGAATCAGGCCATCAATTCGTCAGAAAGGCGCTGGCCGACGGCAAAATCGAGCGTGCCTTCGTAAATGGCGCGACCCGTGATGGCGCCCTCAATGCCCTCGTCCGCCACCGCGCACAGAGCGCGAATATCGTCGAGATTGGTAATTCCTCCGCTGGCAATGACCGGGATATGCAAGGCACGCGCTAGCGCCACGGTCGATTCGATATTGACACCAGACATCATGCCATCGCGACCGATGTCGGTGTACACCACCGACTCAACACCGTAATCCTGGAAACGCTTGGCAAGATCAATGACCTCGTGATGCGTCACCTTGGACCAGCCATCGACGGCCACCTTCCCCTCCTTGGCATCCAGACCCACGATGATATAGCCAGGGAAGGCATCGCACGCATCATGCAAAAAGCCCGGATCCTTGACCGCCGCACTACCCAGAATGACATAGCGCAAGCCGGTATCAAGATAACGCTCGATCGTGTCCAGATCGCGGATGCCACCTCCTAACTGAACAGGAATATCAGTGCCAACCGCCTTGATAATGCCCTCAATTGCCAGCGCATTCTTGGGCTTACCGGCAAAGGCACCGTTTAGGTCCACGAGATGCAAACGGCGTGCACCTTGCGCCAGCCAGTGGCGAGCCATGGCCGCAGGGTCATCAGAAAATACCGTGGCGCTGTCCATTTCGCCTTGGCGCAGGCGCACGCACTGGCCATCTTTGAGGTCGATCGCGGGAATCAGAATCATGATGTCAGAAATTTACGATTTGAATTACGGTTGCCAAGTCACAAAGTTTTGCAGCAGACGCAAACCCGCCGCCGCGCTTTTTTCCGGGTGAAACTGTACGGCGAACCGATTGGCGCGGGCCACGGCACAGGTAAACGGTGTGGGGTAATCGGACTCGCCAGCAACAATGCTGCCGTCCTGAGGTACTACAAAATAACTGTGTACAAAATAGAAGCGCTCGCCATCGGGGATACCCTCCCACAGCGCATGGGCGGCTGTCTGGCGCACATTATTCCAACCCATGTGCGGCACCTTGAGGCGCGTGCCGGCGGCATCATGCAACGCCGGGGCAAAGCGTTGGACGACGCCATCAAATAAACTCAGGCAGGCGGTATTACCCTCGGCACTGTGTGCAAACAACACCTGCAGGCCCATGCAGATGCCCAAGAACGGTTTGGTCTCTGCGGCTGCTTGAATCGCCTCACGCAAGCCGTGGGCATCAATTGCACGCATACAGTCAGGCGCTGCCCCCTGCCCCGGAAAGACCACCCGCTGGGCCTTGGCAAGCACAGCCGGGTCAGAGCTCACCACGACCGTCTGGCCATCGGCCACATGTTCCAGCGCCTTGGCCACCGAATGCAGGTTGCCCATGCCGTAGTCAACGACCGCAATCATCGTTACAGCGCACCCTTGGTGGAGGGAATGGCTGCGCCCATCCGCGCGTCGGCCGCAAGCGCCATGCGCAAAGCACGGCCGAAGGCCTTGAAAATGGTCTCGGCCTGGTGGTGTGCGTTATCGCCACGCAAGTTGTCGATATGCAAGGTCACGCCGGCATGATTGATGAAGCCCTGGAAAAACTCATGGATCAGATCGACATCAAAGTCTCCGATCCGAGCCCGGCTGAACTCGCAATGAAACTCCAGACCTGGACGGCCGGACAGATCGATCACGACCCGCGACAAGGCCTCATCAAGCGGAACATAGGCGTGGCCGTAACGACGGATGCCCTTTTTGTCACCCATGGCCGTTGCAAGGGCCTGGCCGATCGTGATGCCGATATCCTCCACCGTATGATGCGCATCAATGTGCAGGTCGCCTTCAGCCGTGACAGTCAGGTCGATCAAGCCATGCCGCGCAATCTGGTCAAGCATGTGATCGAAAAACGGCACGCCGGTGTTCAGCATGGCCTGGCCGGTGCCATCGAGGTTGAGGGTTACCCCGATACGGGTTTCCAGGGTGTTACGGTTGACGGTCGCAGTACGCATGGCAGTCACTTTTCAAAGGAGGAGGGATTTTACCCACAGATGACCGTCAACGCTGCCAATAACGCAGCGCATTCGGCATCCGTCCCCACCGTAATGCGCAGGAACGGTGAGATGCGCACCGGGTGCTTAAAGTGGCGCACGATGATACTGCGGCTACGCAAGGCGGCGGCCAGGTCAACGCCAGCATGAGCCGGATGACGGGCAAACACGAAATTGGCGCCAGATGGCAGCACCGCAAAACCCAGATCTTGCAGCCCAGCAGTCAGTCGCTCACGGCTGGCAGCGACCTTGGCACAAGTTTGTTCAAAATACGGGCGATCTTGCATGCAAGCGATCGCACCCGCCTGAGCAAAACGGTCAAGCGGGTAGGAATTAAAGCTGTCCTTAACCCGGTTGAGGCCCTCGATCAAGTCTGGATGACCCAGCGCATAACCGACGCGCAACCCGGCCAGCGAATGGGCCTTGGATAGGGTGCGCACCACCAACAGGTTTGGGTAACGGGCAATCAGCGGCAGGGCTGTCTCGCCGCAAAAATCAACATAGGCCTCATCAATCACCACCACCACCTGCGGATTGCCCGCCACCAGTCGTTCCACCTCGGCCACCGGTAGCGTCATGCCGGTAGGTGCGTTGGGATTGGGGAAAATAATGCCGCCTTTGGGCGTGGTCAGATAATCCTCGACCCGGATCGAAAAGTCCTCAGCCAGTGGCACTTCACGATAGGCGATCTGGTAGAGCCCGCAATAGACCGGATAAAAGCTGTAAGTGATGTCCGGAAACAGAATGGGCGCGTCGTGTTTGAGCAGACCCAGAAAGGCATGGGCCAGCACCTCATCCGAACCGTTACCCACAAACACCTGCTCCGGCACGAAGCCATGAAACCCAGCAATCGCCTCGCGCAAGCTGTGTGAGGTCGGATCGGGATACAGCCGCAAGCGGGCATCTGCCGTCTCTGCCAAGGCCACGATAACCTTGGGACTGGGGGGATACGGGTTTTCGTTGGTGTTGAGCTTGACCAGGTTAGCCAGCTTCGGCTGCTCGCCCGGCACGTAGGGTGTCAAGCTGTGCGTCACTGCGCTCCAGAAACGGCTCATTGCGACGACTTCAACCGATATTCAGCCGAGCGGGCGTGAGCCTGCAGGCCCTCGCCATAAGCCAGCGCCGCAGCGACCCGACCCAAGGTTTTCGCACCTGCATCAGAGACATGGATGATCGAACTGCGTTTCTGGAAGTCGTACACCCCCAGCGGCGAGGAGAAACGGGCCGTACGCGAAGTGGGTAGCACATGGTTGGGGCCGGCGCAGTAGTCGCCCAGCGCCTCACAGGTGTTGCGGCCCATGAAGATAGCCCCGGCATGGCGAATCTTGGGCAGCATCGCCTCCGGATCCGCCACTGACAGCTCCAGGTGCTCAGGAGCGATAAAGTTGCCAATCTCGGCAGCCTCATCGAGATCACGGCACAAAATCAGCCCGCCGCGTGTGGTGATGGAGGTACGAATCACCCCCTCGCGCGGCATGGTCGGTATCAGCTTGGCGATGCTGGCCTCCACGGCATCCAGAAACGCAGCATCCGGGGCGATGAGGATGGCCTGTGCCAGTTCATCATGCTCAGCCTGGGAGAACAAATCCATAGCAATCCAGTCGGGATCCGTCTGGCCGTCGCAAATAATCAGGATCTCGGAGGGCCCGGCGATCATGTCGATGCCAACCACGCCGAACACACGCCGCTTGGCCTCGGCGACATAGGCATTGCCCGGGCCGACAATCTTGTCCACCTGCGGTACAGTTGCCGTGCCGTAAGCCAGCGCAGCCACGGCTTGGGCACCGCCGATGCAGAATACGCGATCCACTCCCGAAACAGCGGCCGCGGCCAGAACCAGCTCGTTCTGCACACCGTCCGGCGTGGGCACAACCATGATCAATTCCTTGACGCCCGCTACCTTGGCGGGAATAGCGTTCATCAGCACTGAAGATGGATACGCCGCCTTGCCGCCTGGCACATAAAGACCGACGCGATCGAGTGCCGTTACCTGCTGCCCCAACACCGTGCCGTCCGCCTCGGTATAGGTCCAAGAATGCTGCAACTGGCGCTCGTGATAGGCGCGGACCCGCTCGGCGGCGCTATTCAAGGCCGTGCGCAAATCTACCGGAAGTCCTTCGAGCGCCGCTTGCAGGCGCGCCTTCGGCATCTCCAGTTCAGCCATCGAGGCCGCGTTGAGGCGATCAAACTTGGCGGTGAACTCCAGCACAGCAACATCACCGCGGCTACGCACAGCCCCGACGATGGTTTCTACCGCCTCGGTAATCGCTTTGTCGGTGTCGGCAGAAAAGGCTAAAAGGGTGGCCAGTTGCGCTTGAAAATCGGCGCTTCGGGAATCAAGGCGGGTCATCATGATGTGCCAGAAAAATTGGGAATGGGTTAATTTTAACCCGCTGTCGCGGTCTTGAATGCCTGAATAATGGGCTGAATACGGTCGTGTTTGAGTTTCATCGCCGCTTCATTGACCACGAGGCGCGAACTGATTTCCATGATGGACTCCACCGCAACCAGTTTATTGGCCTTGAGGGTACCGCCGGTTGAAACCAGATCGACGATCACATCGGCAAGCCCCACCAGCGGCGCCAATTCCATCGAACCGTACAGCTTGATGAGATCGATGTGCACCCCTTTGCTAGCAAAGAACAGTCGAGCCGTTTTGACATACTTGGTAGCCACCGCCAGGCGCGCGCCCCGCCGCACAGCAGCCGCGTAATCAAAACCCACCGGAGTCGCCACCATCATGCGGCACTTGGCAATGTTCAGATCAACCGGCTGGTACAAACCCTCGCCGCCATGTTCGATCAGCACATCCTTGCCCGCCACGCCCAAATCGGCAGCGCCATGCTGCACATAGGTGGGCACATCACTGGCGCGAACGATGATGAGCTGCACATCTGGCCGGTTGGTGCCAATAATGAGCTTGCGTGAAGATTCCGGGTTTTCGCTGGGCACAATGCCCGCTGCCGCAAGCAGTGGCAAGGTTTCTTCGAAGATACGGCCTTTGGAAAGCGCCAAGGTAATCATGATTTCTCCCGGCGCACCTGGGCGCCCAGCGCCGCCAGTTTAGCCTCTAGCTGCTCATAACCGCGATCGAGGTGATAGATGCGTTCAATAGCGGTCTCACCTTCAGCCACCAAACCGGCGATCACCAGACTGGCCGAGGCACGCAGATCGGTGGCCATCACGGTAGCGCCTTCCAGTTTTTGCACACCCGTAACAAAGGCGGTATTGCCATCGATCTTGATGTCGGCACCCAGCCGCTGTAGCTCCACCGCGTGCATGAAGCGGTTTTCGAAAATGGTCTCGCGCATCACCGCGCTGCCCTCTGCCACGCAATTAATGGCCATGAACTGGGCCTGCATGTCGGTGGGAAAGCCGGGATACGGCGCCGTGCGAATCGAGACAGCATTGAGTTTAGCGGGTGCCGTAATACGGATAAATTCGCGTTCAGCAGTTTTCTCGCTAATGATGTCACAACCGGCGTCCATCAATTTATCCACTACCGCGTCGAGATAACCGCTGGAGATGCCATTGAGGGTCACCGTACCGCCGGCCGCCGCCACCGCGCATAGATAGGTTCCGGCCTCAATGCGGTCGGGCATGATGCGGTGGGTCGCACCCTGTAATCGCTCAACCCCCTCGACGCGAATGACATCGGTACCTGCGCCAGAGATTTTGGCGCCCATGGCAATCAGACATTTCGCCAGATCTACCACCTCCGGCTCGCGGGCGGCGTTCTCGATCACCGTGATGCCGTCGGCAAGACAGGCCGCCATCATCAGATTTTCAGTGCCGGTCACGGTCACCATGTCGGTAAACAGGTGTGCGCCCTTCAAGCGGGCAACCCTGGCATGAACATATCCGTGTTCCACCGTCACCTCGGCGCCCATCGACTGAAGCCCCTTGATATGCTGATCGACTGGCCGCGCGCCAATGGCGCAGCCGCCCGGCAGCGAAACCCGCGCCTCGCCGCAGCGCGCCGTCAGCGGCCCCAATACCAAAATAGAAGCGCGCATGGTTTTGACCATTTCGTAGGGCGCGACCGGGTTATTCAAGCCGCCAGCATCCAGCCGCACGGTATGCCCGTCGCGTTCCACCTTGACACCCATCTGCGCCAACAATTTCAACATGGTGCCAATATCGTTGAGCTTCGGCACATGGGTCAGAGTCAGCGGCTCAGGAGTCAGCAGACAGGCGCAGAGAATAGGCAGAGCGGCGTTTTTAGCCCCGGAGATGGTCACCTCGCCCGATAAGGCGCGGCCACCAGTGATAACGAGTTTGTCCATGGATACGAGGAGGCTTGAAGGAGGGGTTAGTGGCGGAGTTTATAGCCGCGCATGATCAACTGCATAGCCACTCCGCACAAAATCAGGGTAAATGGCAGGGCCACGGCCAGTCCCAACCACGGACTGACATCGGCATGGGCGAAAAATCCATAACGAAACCCGTCGATCATATAAAAGACCGGATTCGCCTGCGATACGGCCAACCAAAACGGCGGCAAGCTGTGAATGGAATAAAATACGCCCGACAAAAAAGTCAGCGGCAGAATAATGAAGTTTTGCACCCCGGACAGATGATCAAATTTGTCCGCCCAGATCCCCGCAATCACGCCAATGGCAGCAAAGGCCAACGCGGCAAGGCACGCCCAGACCAGCACCCAGAGCGGGTAAACCAGAGGCAGATCAACCACCCAAACACCTGCCAGCAACACCCCAGCGCCTACCAACAGACCACGCAAAGCGGCTGCCAACAGATAGGCCAATAGAAATTCCAAATGGCTAAGGGGCGCAATCAAGATAAAGGCAATATTGCCGGTAATCTTCGACTGGATCAGCGAGGACGAACTATTGGCAAAGGCATTTTGCAGGATCGACATCATGGCCAGACCCGGGATCAGAAAAACGGTATAAGTCACCCCGGGATAGACCTCGACGCGCCCTTCCAAGGCCTGAGCAAAAACCAGCAAATAGAGCAACGCTGTCAGGACGGGGGCCGCCACCGTCTGCAGCAATACTTTCCAGAAGCGCAGGATTTCCTTGCGCAACAGGGTCCAGAGTCCAATCCCGTTCATTGCGCCATAATCCGAACAAAGGCCGCTTCTAGGCTGTTGCTGCTGGCCATTAGGTTGGCCGTGGTATCGAGAGCCACGATCTCGCCCTGGCGCAGCATGGCCACTCGGTGGCACAATTGTTGTGCCTCTTCCAGATAATGCGTGGTCAAAAGGATGGTGTGCCCGGCCCCGTTCAATTCACGGATAAAAGCCCACAAGGACTGCCGCAATTCGACATCCACGCCAGCAGTCGGTTCATCAAGAATGATGACCGGCGGTTTGTGTACTAGGGCTTGCGCCACCAGAACCCGCCGCTTCATGCCACCCGAAAGTTGGCGCATATTGGTATCGGCCTTGTCGCTCAGCCCCAGACGAGCAATGAGCTCCTCAATCCAGGCCGCGTTGTGCGCAAGGCCGAAATAGCCCGATTGAAACTGCAAGGCCTCACGCACACTGAAGAAAGGGTCGAACACCAGTTCCTGCGGCACCACGCCCAAACAACGGCGGGCCTCGAGATAATGGCTCCGGACATCAAAGCCCATCACACGAGCCTGACCACGCGTTGCGCGCGTCAAACCAGCCAGAATATTAATGAGCGTGGTCTTGCCTGCGCCGTTGGGGCCCAACAAGGCGAAAAACTCCCCCTCGGCGATCGAGAGATTGACACCCCTCAAGGCCTCAACCTGACGATAGCGTTTGCTCAACCCGGTTAATTCAACAGCAGGAAACACTAGACAGCCAACATCAGAAGAGTTCGCGAACTCCGTACAGGCGAGCCAGCTCAACCAATCCAATCGGCCAACCCACGATATCCAGAGGTCGTTGCCGGGCAATGGCGCGACGCTTGAGCACTAGGAGAAACCCCAGCATGGACGAATCGACCAGGCCCAAGCCAGACAGATCGACCTGTTCTACCTCGGACGCCTCCGCTAGAGCCAAATGACGAGCGACCGTCGCATGGGTGTAATCCCCTGACAGGCGCATAACACCAGCCGTGATCTGAAGCTCGCTCACGCCATGACTCATTTTGCTCAAGCCTTCTGGTTACGCCGGCGCAGGGTATCGATCAGGCCATCCACCCCGCCCTTTTTGATTTCACTATTGAACGAGCTGCGATACACGGTAATCAGGCTGACCCCATCGACCAGAATGTCATACACCTTCCATCCAGCCGCCTGTTTCTCTACCCGGTAATCAATCGGGATGGCAGGCGACCCAGATTTGCTAGCCTCCAGACTAACCATAACTTCGGTATCGCCAGAGTTCATGCGCAGGGCTTTGTATTCAAATTTGTAATCGACGATGCTGGAGATGGAGGCGGCATAGGTGCGCACCAGCATGGCCTTGAATTCCTCAATCAAGACCATCTGCTGGGCCACCGAGGCATCGCGCCAGTTTTTTCCCATGGCCAGGCGCGTCATGCGCTCAAAATCAAAGTGCGGCAGGATCTTGGTCTCGACCAGGGCATGGATCTTTTTCTTGTTGCCGGCACGAATGTCGCGATCCTGACGAACGATGCTGGCCACTTCCTCGGTTGCGTTACGGGCAATGTCATCCGGGCCCCCGTTGGCCTGCGCCGCGGGCGTAATAACCATCCCGAAGGAGATTCCCAGGGCCAAAATCCAGGCATAGGTTCTTGTCATTTGTCCCCTCACTTTGCCTCTCCCTCAGCCCCAGCGGCCGCGTCTCCCTTGCCGTAGAGAAACTGGCCAATCAGTTGTTCCAGCACCACAGCACCTTGCGTCAGTTGAATGCGATCGCCGCTCTTTAGCATTGCCTCCTCGCCGCCCGCCTCCAAAGCGATGTACTGCTCACCCAACAGACCGGAGGTCATGATGGATGCCGAACTATCCTTGGGAAATTGATAGCGGCTATCCAAGTCGAGGCGCACGGTAGCCTCAAATTTCTGGGCATCAAAACCGATTTCGCTCACCCGACCCACGACGACCCCGGCACTCTTCACCGGCGCACGCGCCTTGAGCCCGCCGATATTGTCAAAATGGGCCTCAACAGCATAGGTCCTGGCACTATCAAAACTCCCCAGATTGCCCACCTTGAGGGCGAGGAAGATCAGCGCGCCGATACCTGCCGCAACAAACAAACCCACCCAGAGATCCAGCGTGGTTCTTTCCATAATCAAACTCCACGGAACATGATGGCCGTCAGGACGAAGTCGAGGGCCAGGATGGCCAGGCTCGAGGTCACGACGGTGCGCGTCGTCGCGCGTGAAACACCCTCCGCCGTCGGCGGTGCGTCAAAACCTTCGAACAGGGCAATGACCGTCACGGCCACGCCAAAGACCACACTCTTGATGACCCCTTGCAGGATGTCATCGCCAAAATCGACGGCCGCCTGCATCTGCGACCAGAACGAGCCTTCATCGACCCCGATCAAAACGACCCCGACCAGATAGCCCCCAAAGATTCCCATGGCCGAGAACAGCGCAGCCAGAAGCGGCATGGAGATCAGCCCGCCCCAGAAACGCGGCGCCACCACGCGAGCGATAGGATCGACCGCCATCATTTGCATGGCCTCGATCTGCTCGGTAGCCCGCATCAGGCCGATCTCGGCAGTAATCGCGGAGCCGGCACGGCTGGCAAAAAGCAGTGCTGCCACCACCGGCCCCAACTCGCGCACCAGCGACAAGGCGACCAGGATGCCGAGCGCTTCTTCCGAACCGTAGGTCTGTAGCGTGTCATAGCCCTGCAGGCCAAGCACCATGCCCACAAACAGGCCCGACACCAGAATAATAATCAGCGACAGCACCCCCGTCGAAAACACTTCACGAATAACGAGGTGTGGCCGGCGCGCGCAGGTACCGGAACGCATCAGGGTCAAAACAAAGAAGCGCGCGGCGACACCCAGACGCCAAACGCTCTCGATGACACGATGGCCAAGGTGGCGAATGGGGATGAGGCTGCGTTCAGGCACGGGCCACCCCCAGATCAACGGCTAAATCCGGAGCCGGATAATGGAAGGGTACCGGACCATCTTCCTCGCCATGGACAAACTGGTGCACAAACGGCAGGGTGGAAGCCCGAATCTCATCCGGTGTTCCCTCGGCCTCGATCACGCCATTGGAGATGAAATAGACATAATCAACGATCTTCAGCGACTCTTGCACATCATGGGTTACCACCAGCGAGGTCAGGCCGAGCGCATCGGTCAGGCGACGGATCATGTTACCGGTCACGCCCAACGAAATCGGATCCAGACCAGCAAACGGCTCGTCATACATGATCAGCATCGGATCGAGCGCAATCGAGCGCGCCAAGGCCACGCGCCGTGCCATGCCACCGGACAGTTCAGACGGCATGAGATCAGCCGCGCCACGCAGGCCGACCGCGTGCAGTTTCATCAATACCAGGTCGCGGATCAGCGGCTCGGGCAGGTCGGTATGCTCACGCAACTGGAAGGCCACATTGTCAAATACCGAGATATCGGTAAACAGGGCACCAAACTGGAACAACATGCCCATGCGCCGTCGCAAAGCAAAAAGCGCCTGTTGGTCGAGATTCGGAACCTCTAGGCCATCGACGCGAACACTACCCTGCGTCGGGCGCAAGGCCCCACCAATCAGACGCAACAGAGTGGTCTTGCCGCAACCGGAGTTGCCCATGATGGCAATCACCTGACCGCGCCGGGCGGTCAGATTGATGCCTTTCAGAATCTGGCGCGAACCATAACCAAAAGACAAATCGCGGATTTCAACAAGGGCGTCGGACACGAGAAGGGGGTCTGCAGGACCACCGAGGAAAAGGTGGGGCATTCTACCCGATTAAATCCCCAAGATCTCGATCAGTGATTCAATTTGCTCCATCCGAGCCCACGCTGAGGGTTCGTAAATCAAAAAGACCGGTTCCGTCAGGGTGGCCGCTTGCAGTCGCTTTGCCAACGCCTTTAAATCAGTCTGGGTATTCACCGCCACTCGGGCTGACGCGTCCGGCGCGAGACTCACCAGTCGATCGCCTAGCGCCGCGCGCACAAACAGCGGGATCCCGGCAGGCCCCTCTTCCAGCACAAACCGGAAATCCCCGGTCGCATCGGCTGCCAAAGCGCCCCAGCTCGCCTCATCCATGGATGACCAAGTGCCCGTATCCAGCCAGACACAGCGAAACTGTGTCTGGTAGAAGGCAAACTGCCAGTCTTCCGGCAAATCTGGCGGATACATGGACCCAAACCCTTCCGAGTGACGCCAATCCGCACACCCCGGGTAAACCACATACGAAAATGGCTTCATGAACTTTGTTGTGAAATCAATGACAAAAACCCTATGATTGGGTATAAATGCGCTGTTCCAGTCTGTTGCTTTGATTTTATTCGACAAACTGGCGTAACACCTTCGACCAGTCACACCATTTACCTTTGCCTAGGAGCTTACATGAAGACCTCTGTTTTGATCGCTGCATTGCTGTCCACCGTTTCCATCTCCGCCATGGCCACTGCCCCTGCCGCGCCCGCTGCTGCACCCGCCACTCCGGAGGCATGGCTTAACCGCATGACCGACATGACCCAGAACATGTCCGCCTACAAGGAACCGAAAGTGTTCATCCCCTGGTTGAACGCTGTGACCGAACCCAGTTTCTACTCCACCATGGGCAACAACATGTTGACGCCGAACAACTGGACCAAAATGATGGCCACCGGTCTGGATCCGCGCGCACTGACCAATGTGATGCAGTTCACTGACCCGGCGGTCGCCGCAAAGTGGATGGCTGCCAGCATGGACCCGCAGTTCTACACCGCTGCCATGACCAGCCTGACTGATCCGGCCAAGATGATGCGCTGGGTCATGATGCCGATGGATCCGAAGGTCATGAACATGGGTCTGCAAATGATGAACCCGGCGACCTCCATGAACTTCATGATGGCTCCGATGGCACCGCAGTCCATGAACCTGATGATGGCCCCGATGAACCCCAACCTGTACACCTCCTGGATGGGCGCTTCCATGAACCCGGCCACCTATGGCACCTGGGGTAGCATGGTTAACCCGGCCACTTATGGCGCAGCCATGACCAATCCGATGGACATGTCCGCCTGGACCAACATGATGACGCCCATGCTGGCTCCGGTTACTGCCATCGCCCCGGCTGCCGCTGCTGTTGTCGCCCCGGCTGCCGCTGCTGTTGTCGCTCCGGCGGCTCCTGCTCCGGCCAAGAAGTAATCTTCTTTGCCAACAAAACGGCCACCTTCGGGTGGCCGTTTTTTATTCATTATTTTCGTCTTGCTGCCGCCCACAGCAGCCCACAGCAGCCCACAGTCATCCGCAACCACCGTGCACAGCGCAACAATTCAGTGCCTCACTCCGCTCTAAAAGAACGCGGTTTGCACTCAACCCGCATAGTCAAGATCGCCGCCAGGTGGTGCCCAGCGGGCCATCCTCCAGAACAATACCGGCCGCCTTGAGTTCATCCCGAATCGCATCCGAACGGGCAAAGTCACGCGCTTTCTTGGCCGCCGCTCGCTCAGCCATCAAGGCCTCAATGCGTTCAGCTTCATAGCCATCTTCGCTCGGCCCCGCTTGCAAAAAGAGCTCTGCGTCGCGCCCCATCAGACCCAACACCCCGCCCAAGGCGCGCAGCTGTCCTGCCAAGGTCGCGTCGTGACTGCGATTCACCTCGGCCGCCAGATCAAACAAGACGGCCATCGCTTCCGGCGTATTCAGATCATCGTCGAGAGCTGCCTTGAAGCGGGCGGGATAAACGGCGTTCCAGTCGAGCGCGGGCATCGCCAGAGGCACACCCCGCAGGGCCGTATATAACCGCGTCAAAGCACTTTTCGCATCGTCCAGATGGGCATCGGAATAATTCAGCGGACTGCGGTAATGGGCTCGCAAGATAAAAAAGCGCACGACCTCGGCATCGTATTTTTCCAGCACCTCGCGGATGGTGAAAAAATTGCCCAGGCTCTTCGACATCTTTTCGTTGTCGATGCGCACAAAGCCGTTGTGCAACCAGGTGTTGACGAACTTGCAGGCATGGGCGCCCTCGCTTTGCGCAATCTCGTTTTCATGGTGCGGAAATTGCAGATCCTGACCGCCCCCATGAAGGTCGAAATGTGCGCCCAGCAAATCCGAGCCCATCGCTGAACACTCGATATGCCAACCCGGTCGGCCATCGCCCCAGGGCGACGGCCACGCCGGTTCGCCCGGTTTGGCGGCTTTCCAAAGCACAAAGTCGAGCGGATCGCGTTTGGCCGGATCGACCTCCACCCGCTCGCCGGCATTAAGCTCATCGAGCGATTTTCCTGAGAGCTGGCCATAACTTGGAAAGCTGCGCACCGCGTAATAAACATCCCCATTGGCGGCCGCATAGGCATGACCCCGCTCGATCAGACGCGTAATCATCGTCAGCATCGAGCCGACATATTCCGTCGCCCGGGGCTCATGATCGGGCGGCAACACCCCCAGCGCCTCACTATCTTCATGCATAGCAGCGATGAAGCGCTGCGTCAGGGCCGTGTACGGTTCAGCATTTTCCTGCGCCCGTTTGATGATCTTGTCGTCAATATCGGTAATATTGCGTACATAGGTGACCTTTAAGCCCGAGGCCCGCAGCCAGCGCGTCAGCAGATCAAACACCACCAGGACCCGGGCATGGCCGAGATGACAGTAGTCATACACGGTCATGCCGCAGACATACAGGCGGACCTGACCCGCTTGGATAGGAATAAAAGCCTCTTTGGCGCGGGTCAGCGAGTTGTAAAACTGGAGCATCACACCGACTCCTTGGCCCAGGTGTCTTTCAGACCTACCGCCCGATTGAAAACCGCCTTTTTCCCAAGTTGATGATCGAAGCGGTCGGCGCAGAAATAACCCAGTCGTTCAAACTGGTAATGCGTTTCCGGCGCACACTGCGCCGCCGTTGCCTCCACCCAGCCGTGCACCACTTCCAGCGAATGCGGATTTAAAAACGCCAGGAAATCGTGTTCCTTATCGGCATCCGGACGCGGCACGGTGAACAGGCGGTCATAAAGACGGATCTCAGCTGGCACAGCGTGCTCGGCCGACAGCCAGTGGATGACGCCCTTGACCTTGCGCCCAGCCGGGTTCTGGCCCAAGGTCGCGGCATCGATGGAACAGCGCAGCTCCACCACCTGCCCAGTAGCGTCCTTGATCGCCGCATCGCAGCGAATCACATAGGAATAACGCAGTCGCACCTCGCCGCCCACAGTCAGGCGCTGCCAACCCGGCGGCGGCGTTTCAGAAAAATCCTCCGCCTCAATCCACAATTCTGGCGCAATGGGTACTTCACGCTCACCAAACTCGGGATGTTGGGGATGAAAACCAGCGCGCCGCGAAGCGGTCACACCCGGCTCGAAATTGGTCAACACCACCTTCAACGGCCTCAGCACAGCCATCACGCGCGGTACGGCAGTCTCCATGTCTTCGCGAATACAGCCCTCCAGCACGCTCATGTCCACCACATTTTCGGATTTCGAAATACCAATGCGGCGGGCAAATTCACGAATTCCCGCCGGGGTATAGCCACGCCGACGCATTCCGTGCAGGGTCGGCAGGCGCGGGTCGTCCCAGCCGGCCACATGGTTCTGCGTCACCAGTTGCAGAAGCTTGCGTTTGGAGGTGACGGTGTACAGCAATTCGAGGCGCGAAAACTCGATCTGACGCGGGTGACAGGGGATCGAAAGGTGGTCCAGCACCCAGTCATAGAGCGGGCGATGGTCCTCGAACTCCAGAGTACACAAGGAATGCGTAATGCCTTCGATGGCATCCGAGATACAGTGCGTGTAGTCATACATCGGATAAATGCACCACGCATCGCCGGTGCGAATGTGGTGCGCCCGCTTGATGCGGTAGATGACCGGATCGCGCAGGTTAAGGTTGGGCGAGGCCATGTCGATCTTGGCCCGCAAGGTCTTGCTGCCATCCGGAAATTCGCCCGCCCTCATGCGCCGGAACAGGTCGAGGTTTTCCGCACTGCTCCGCTCGCGGTAGGGACTGTTGCGTCCCGGCTCTTTGAGCGTGCCGCGATAGTCGCGCATTTCCTCGGCATCCAAATCATCGACATAAGCCAAGCCTTTGCCGATCAATTCCTCGGCGAAGTCGTACAAGCGCTGGAAATAGTCGGACGCCCAGCGTACCTCACCGTTCCACGCAAAACCCAGCCAGCGCACATCCTCCTGAATGGCCTCGGCATACTCGGTCTCTTCCTTGGCTGGATTGGTGTCGTCAAAACGCAGGTTGCACAGACCGTTAAAATCCTGCGCCAAGCCAAAGTTGAGGCAAATCGACTTGGCATGGCCAACATGTAGATAACCGTTCGGCTCGGGTGGAAAACGCGTTTGAATCTGAGTGTGCTTGCCGCTGTTGCGATCATCCTCGACGATGGCGCGGATGAAATGTGAATGAACGGCCGAAGCGGTGGGCGAAGGGGGGGTCGTCATGCCAAAGGCTTTGTGGGCTTAAACGCAATGATAAAAATATGAGCGGCTGTTAGAATCCGCTCACCTATGATTCAGCGCCATGCAAATGGCGGTCGCGAGTATATCATCCATGTCCCTAACCCAAACCGTGTATCAGGCCCTCATTGCATTCCTTTGTAGCGCCGTTCTAGGCCTCGGTGTGACCCACGCACAGGCCGGCAATCTGGATGATGTCCAGGCCCTGATGTTCAAGAATGATCTAAGCGGTGCCCTCACTCGCCTTGACCAACACCTGTCTGCAAGCCCCAAGGATAGGGACGGTCGTTTCCTGAAAGGGATCCTGCTCACCGAAATGCGTCGCCTGCCCGAGGCCGTCGAGATTTTTACCGCTCTCACCCGCGACGAGCCCAAGCTGCCGGAGCCGTACAACAATCTGGCCGTCATCTACGCTGCCCAGGGCCAGTTTGATAAGGCTCGTGAGGCCCTGGAACTCGCCATTAAGACCCACCCCAGCTACTCCGTTGCCCACGAAAACCTGGGGGATCTGTATGCCAAACTTGCCTCCATGGCCTATGACAAGGCTTTGGAGCTGGATCGAGCCAACACCACTACAAAAACCAAGCTAGCCCTGATCCGTGACCTCTTTGCCGCCCCGCCCCTAGCGGCCGCGACCGAGCCCACACCGGCAAGTCCCGCCCATTCAACGCCTGCCGAGTCCGCCCATCCTCCTGTCAAATCGGCCCGACCCTCCGCTGTCGCCACAGCGACCAAAACGCCGGCCAAAACCACCACCCAAGCCTCTGCCCCCGCCCCAAGCGCGATCGCCGAGCTCGAGTCTACGGTCCGTGCCTGGGCCGCGGCCTGGGGTCGTCAAGATGTCGCTGCCTATCTAACCCACTACAGCGACGCTTTCAAACCGGCGACCGGCGTACCGCTCGAACAATGGAAAACCGATCGGAACACGCGTATCAAGACCCCAAAATCCATCCTGATCGAACTCATGAAACTTGACATCAAGACCGAGGGCGACAACGCCACGGCCAGTTTCAAGCAACACTACAAGTCCGAGCGCCTCAATGAATGGACGCGCAAGACCCTGCAACTGCGCCGCGAAGCGGATGCTTGGCGCATTGTTGACGAGCGCTGATTTACGGCTAATGACGCTATCAACCCTCCGCCGCCTCCTCGCCCTCTGCATCCTGCTCATTGAGCCCGGTCTGTCGATGGCCGCGTCGGTGCATGGCCTGACGCAGCAGTCCCCTGCCCAAGCCTTGACCCCGCTGCCAGACCAACTGCTGGCTCAAGCCCTGCAAGCGGTGCGTGAACAGCGCCTGAGCGACGCCGAGACCGACATCAACCGTCTGCTCAAGCTCCAACCCGATTTCCGTCTAGCCCAACTCATTCGCGGCGACATCCTGCTGGCCCGGTCCCGCCCGATCGCCCACCTTGGCGCCGCAGATAAAAAACCGGCCAGCGAAGACAAACTCAACGACCTGCGTGATGAGGCACGGGCGCGCCTGCAACGCCACCTCCATCACCCCGACCCGCGTCTCCTGCCCGCTGCCATCCTGCAGATCAGCCCCGCGCAGCCCTTCGTCCTCCTCGCCGATGCGGCTCGCTCCCGCCTCTACCTGTTTGAAAACATCGCTGGCGAGCCCCGTCTGCTGCGCGACTATTACCTTAGCATCGGTCGCATGGGGACCGAAAAGCGTCGCGAAGGTGACAAGAAAACCCCTCTCGGCGTTTATCGCATCACGGCCCATCTACCCGATCAGCGCTTGACTGATTTTTACGGGGCCGGGGCCTTCCCGCTTAACTATCCCAACGCCTGGGATCGCGCCCAAGGCCGCACCGGGCACGGCATCTGGTTGCATGGTGTCCCCTCCGACACCTACAGCCGCGCCCCCAACTCTAGCGACGGTTGTCTGGTCGTGGCCAATCCGGATCTCGTCGAACTGCGCCGTTTCGTTCAAATCGGCCAGACCCCCGTCATCATCGCCAGCCAAGTCGAGTGGCTGGATCGCGCCGCGTGGGCAGCCCAACGCAAGGCGCTCCTCGCGACATTCCAAAAAACCGCGCGCAAGACCGATCTGCGCCAAGCCAGCCTGTTTATCGATCCACAGGAACGCCTGGCCACTATTGACCTTCCCGCCCGCAACAGCACGCCGGACACCTTGTATCTGCAGCGCCAAAAAGGCCGCTGGCATCGGGTCACGGGCCTCAACCCGTCAGGCCAGAAGCTGGCCCGCAACGACCATTAATTTAACCTACCAAGCAAAGGAAGCTACGGCATGATCACCCTGCACACTAATCACGGCGCCATCACCCTTGAACTCGATGCCGAAAAGGCCCCCGATACGGCGGCCAACTTCACTCAGTATGCGAAAGACGGCTTCTATGACGGCACTATCTTCCATCGCGTTATCAAGGGCTTCATGATCCAAGGCGGCGGTTTTACCGAAGACATGCGCCAGAAGCCAACCCGCGCCGAAATCCAGAACGAAGCCAGCAACGGCCTGAAGAATGCTAAATATACGATCGCCATGGCCCGCACCCCGGACCCGCATTCGGCCTCCAGTCAGTTCTTCATCAACCTCGTCGACAACGACTTCCTCAACTTTCGCGCCGCCAATGCCCAGGGCTACGGCTATTGTGTTTTCGGAAGGGTCACGGCCGGCAACGAGATCGTCGACAAGATCGGCCAAGTGCGGACCGGCAACCGCGCCGGCCACCAAGATGTCCCCGTCGAGTCCGTCATTATCGAGCGCGTCGAGGTCGCCTGATCAGGCTATCGGTGATGCAACGCCCGACCCTGTTCATCGCCGATCTGCACCTCACCCCGGAAAGGCCGCAGATCAACGCGGCCTTTTTTGCCTTCCTCGCCGGCCCGGCCACTCAGGCCCAGGCCCTTTACATCCTCGGCGATTTTTTTGAGGCCTGGGTCGGTGACGATGACTTGGCCCATCCGCTCCATGCCCAAGTCGCCGCCGCGCTCAAAAGACTAGCCCAAGCCGGGGTCCCGATTCATGTCATGCATGGCAATCGCGACTTTCTCCTCGCCGAGGCCTTCTGTCAGGCCAGTGGCGCGACCCTGATGGCAGATCCCAGTATCATCGAACTCAATGGCGAGAAAACCCTGCTCATGCACGGCGACACCCTCTGCACTGATGATGTGGCCTATCAGGTCTTCCGCACCCAGACCCGCGAGCCAAACTGGCAAGCCGCCTTTCTGGCTAAACCCCTGGGCGAGCGCCTTGCTCTCGCGGGCGCCCTACGGACGCAAAGCGAGCAAACCAAGGCCGACAAGACTCCGGAGATCATGGATGTCCATCCCAAGGCCGTTAACCAAGCCCTCCACCAAGCAGGCTGCCGCCGCCTGATCCACGGCCACACCCACCGCCCCGCCCGACACCCGCTTGAGATCGATGGTCACAGCGCCGAACGCTGGGTGCTCCCAGCCTGGTATGAGGGGGCAGGCTGGTTACAGTGCGATGCCACCGGCTGCCAGATGAAGCACTCCTAGGTGGACGCAGGGAACGCTGGCCGCTGGCTTTAACGCTTAAACTAGCGCGACTCCAACGCCTCCCAGCGCTCCATCATTTCTAGCAGTTGCAGCTCAATGGCATCACAGCGAGCCTGCAATGTCTGCACCCGTTGGGGTTCCTTGCGGTAGAGGTCAGGGTCTTGCAAGCGCTGCTGATGGCCGGCCAATTCTGCTTCCAGGGTAGCAATCTGATCGGGGATGGCTGCCAATTCGCGCTTTTCCTTGAAGCTCAGCCCGCTGCGCCCAGTCTTGGGCTGTGCAGACGGTGCCCCCGGCGTTGTTAGCGGGGCCCGCGTCGGCGCAGCGACCGGCGCAGCCTTGCTTGCTGAGCTGCGTTGATAAGCCACCCAGTCACTGTACCCCCCCACCAATTCAGTCACCTGGCCCTCGCCATCGAAGCCCAGCACGGAGGTGACGACATTATCAAGAAAGGCGCGGTCGTGGCTAACCAGAAAGACCGTCCCGCTATAGTCTTGCAGTAGGGATTCGAGCATCTCCAGGGTCTCGATATCGAGGTCGTTGGTGGGCTCGTCGAGGACCAGCACATTGGCAGGACGGGCAAAGAGACGCGCCAAGAGGAGACGATTGCGCTCGCCACCCGACAGGGTGCGCACTGGCGAACGAGCCCGTTCGGGGGAAAAGAGAAATTCTTCCAGATAGCCGATCACATGGCGTTTCTGGCCCTGAATCTCGACCGTATCACTGCCGGGGCTGATAGTGTCGATCAGGGTGGCGTCCTCGTCGAGGACCGCGCGGAACTGGTCAAAATAGGCAATCTGCAAATTTGTGCCTTGGTGAATGCGGCCCGTGTTGGGCGCAATCTGGCCAAGAATAAGGCGGAGCAGAGTGGTCTTACCTGCCCCATTGGGACCAATCAGGCCGATGCGGTCACCGCGTTGGACACGCAGGTTGAGGTCGCGAATCAGGGTGCGGCTACCATAGGCGAGGCTCACCTTTTCCAGTTCGGCCACCCGCTTGCCAGAGCGTTCGCCACTATCGAGATTCAGGCTGACGCGGCCCATGACCTCGCGGCGGGCTGCGCGTTGCACGCGCAGCGCCTCCAGGCGGCGCACCCGACCCTCGTTGCGCGTCCGCCGCGCCTCGATGCCTTTGCGAATCCAGACCTCTTCCTCTTTCCAGAACTTGTCGAAACGCGCGTTGTGCCTCGCCTCGACCTCCAATTGCTCCGTCTTGTACTGCTGCCAAGCGGTGTAATTGCCTTCAAATCCGGTGAATTGGCCGCGATCAAGCTCGATAATTCGGCTTCCCACCCGATCGAGAAACTGCCGGTCATGCGTAATGAATAACAGGGCGCCCGAGTAGCCCAGCAGCAAGGTCTCCAGCCAGTTGATAAGTTCAAGGTCGAGGTGATTGGTCGGCTCATCGAGCAACAACAAGGTGGGTTCGGAGACCAAGGCCCGCGCCAGCGCCACGCGCTTTTTCCAGCCGCCCGACAGTTGCTCGACCGGCGTGTCGGCGGATAGCTTAAGGGTAGACAGCGTCGCCTCGACCAAGGAATTGAATCGCCAGCCATCCTGATCTTCCAGCTCGCCCTGCAACTGTTGCAGGCGTTCCAACAAGACCTCGCTCTCGGCCGCTGGCTGGGTTTCGAGGGCGTGGGTTACGGCATGGTAGGCGGCCAGCAGATCACGCACTGCGCCCAATCCTTCGGCCACGGCCTCAAAAACGGTGTGCCCCGACCCAAATTGGGGCTCCTGTGGGACATAGGCCACGCGCGCCGTGGGGGCGATCCAGCACTGGCCATCGTCCAGGACCTGCAGCCCGGCCAGGACTTTGAGGAGAGACGATTTGCCAGTACCGTTGCGGCCGATGAGACCCACCCGCTCCCCCGCCTCTAGAATCAGATCGGCGCCGTCCAGCAAGGGGTGATGACCGAACGCCAACTGGGCGTTCTTGAGGATGACTTCGGGCATCAGCTGGGTACCCTGAAAAGGCGTTTGAAGTTTTCTGTCGTAGCCCGATCAACCTCGGCCAAATCAATCCCCCGAAGCTGCGCGATGGTCTCGGCAACATGGCGCACGAAGGCCGGCTCGTTGCGGCGACCGCGATGTGGGACTGGTGCAAGGTAGGGTGCATCCGTCTCGATCAGGATGCGCTCCAAGGGGAGAGATTGCGCCACAGCCTGAATCTCGCGGGCGTTCTTGAAGGTCAAGATGCCGGAAAATGAAATGTAAAAACCCAATGCAATCGCCGCCTCGGCCACGGCCAATGATTCGGTAAAACAATGCATAACCCCACCACAGCGCTGGGCGCCCTCCTCACCCAGGATGGCGAGGGTATCGTCAGCCGCATTGCGGGTATGAACAACGAGGGGCTTGTCCGTCGCTACAGCGGCGCGGATGTGGGTGCGAAAGCGCGCCCGCTGCCACTCTACCGCCGCACGCTCCAGACGGTAGTAATCCAGACCGGTCTCGCCGATGGCCACCACACGGGGGTGTCCGGCCAGGGTCACCAGGCGCGCAACGCTGGGTTCCTCGCAATCCTCGTAGTCAGGGTGGACGCCGACACTGGCGTACAAGGCGGGATGTGCTTCAGCCAAGGCCAGGACCTGTGGAAAGCGCTCCAGATCAACGCTGATGCAGAGGGCATGGTTCACCCCGGCCTCGATCATGCGAGCCAAAAGGGGCATCACGCCCTCCTCCTGGTAAGCCCCAAAATCCAGATGGCAGTGGGAGTCAATCATGATGGCATCAAGAAGCAGTCCATATAAGCGATAAACCACCCCTCCATCACCAGGGTGGCGTTGAGGGGGTGGGTGAGGCTGTGTGCAGCGTTGTCGAGCTGGGCCTGCAAGGCCAGCAGACGGGCCAGATCAGCCCGCGCCGCCAGACGCTGAAGGTCTTCCCGATGGGTGGCAAAGAAATGCACTTGGCCAGCCAGGCTCTGGCTAATCAAGTCATGCAGCCAGCGCCGCAACCAGCCATGCGTTTCAACCAGCTGGTCCTTCCCTGCAGCTAGATCCAGCAGCGCCTCTGGCCGTAACCCGACCAAGGCCGTTAAACAGCGGGCCCGGCGTTCACCCCGGGCCGTATCACCATGCAGGGCCAAGGCAGCCAACGGCGCCCCACCGGCCTCGTCCAGCAAGGCAGCGGCCTGATCCACGGGAACGCGCTGCGTCACCAGCCAATCTAAGGCCTCGCTCCGCGCCGGGATAGGCATTGCCACTTGCTGACAACGCGAGCGCACCGTGGCCGGCAGTCGGCGCGGGTGGTGCGAGATCAGAAGCAACAGGGAACGCGGCGGCGGTTCTTCCAAGGTTTTCAAGAGTCCATTGGCTGCTGCCGTATTAAGCCGCTCAGCCGGGGCAATCACCGCAATACGCCAACCGCGCTGGTGCGCCGTCAGGGCAAAAAAATCGACCAGGTTACGCACCTGTTCAATGCGAATCTCCGGACGCTGCTTGCCGGTTTCCTCGTCCACCTCCGGTTCAATGCGCTGAAAGTCTGGGTGGGTGGCTTGCGCGAACCAATGGCAACCCTGACATTGGCCACACGGCTCACCGTCCGGACCCGGCGTAGCGCACAACAGGGCATGCGCCAGCGTCATGGCGAAGGACTGCTTGCCTATTCCCGGCGGCCCCGAGAGCAAAAGCGCGTGCGGCAAACGCGCCGGATCTTGCAGCAGGCGTTCTCTCAGCGTTTGATGCCAGGCGTGCATCAGAGTGCCGCCACAAGACCCGCGACCTGTGCCGCCACGGCGGCAACGCCAAGACTGCCATCAAGGACGCGAATACGCTGCGGAAACTGTGCCGCCCGCGCCAGATAGGCAGCCCGGACCCGGCCATGAAAAGCCATCTGTTCGCGCTCAAAACGGTCGGCCTCGCCGCGACTTTGCATACGAGCCTGGGCCACGGCCTCGGGGAGATCAAAAAGGAGGGTCAGATCTGGATGCAGACCATTCTGAACCCAAGTCTCAAGGGTCTCCAAGCGCTGGCTGGGGATGCCACGGCCGCCGCCTTGATAAGCAAAGCTGGCATCAGTAAAGCGGTCCGAGATCACCACCTCACCGCGTTCCAGAGCCGGTCGGATAACCTGCGCAAGATGTTCACAGCGGGCGGCAAACATAACCAGTGCCTCCGTCTCAGGATGCATGGCCTCATTGAGCACCAAGGCGCGCAGATGTTCCCCCAGGGGCGTACCACCCGGCTCACGGGTCATCACGACCGTCCGCCCTTGCGCCTTGAAATGGTTTTCGAGCCAAGTCAAATGCGTGCTTTTTCCGGCGCCGTCGAGGCCTTCCAGGGTGATAAACAGGCCCTTCATCGCAGGCTCCTCTGTTTCAATGCGGGACGAATCTGATACTGCGCGACCGCCCGGTTATGTTCGACTAGCGTGGAAGAAAATTGGTGCGTGCCGTCGCCCCGAGCCACAAAATACAGCGCCTTGTCTGGCGCCGGATGCAGGGCCGCTGCAATAGCAGCGGCACCCGGCATCGCGATGGGCGTCGGCGGCAAACCACGCCGAGTATAGGTATTGTAAGGGGTGTCGGCCCTGAGATCAGCCCGGCGCAGATTTCCGTCAAAGCGCCCACCTAATCCATAAATGACGGTCGGATCAGCCTGGAGCGGCATACCGAGGCGTAAACGATTGATGAACACGGCCGCGATTCTGGCCCGTTCTGCGCCGGAACCGGTCTCCTTCTCGACGATGGAAGCCATGATCAAGGCCTCATAAGGACTGCGGTACGGCAAGTTGGGGGCGCGTTTTTCCCACGCCGCTGCCAGCCGGTTTTGCATGGACTCTGCGGCCAGGCGCATCACTTCAAGATCTGATGCCCCGGCATCAACCACATAGGTATCTGGAAACAAAAGACCCTCTAGATGCAAAGTGGAGGGCCCGCCCAAGCGGCGCGCCAATTCAGCATCCGACAGGACCGCGCTGTCGTGTGCCAGATAGTTCTCGCGGCCCAGGCTGGCGCGCACCTCGCGCAGATTCCAACCCTCAATCAGGGTGAGCTTGGCACGCAAGCTATCACCTTGGGCCATGCGGATCAGCAAAGTGTAGGGGCTGCTGGGTTGTTCAACCCGGTAAATTCCAGGCTTGATGCGTACCGCTGCGCCGCTTAATCGCCCATAGATAGCCATCAGCCACGGCTGTGTCAAACCATGCTGCGCCGCCAGTTCACGACTGACGCTGGCAAGCGATTGGCCCGGGCGCACGGTAAATTCATAGGGCAGAACCACAGCCTTCGGCGGCTGTAGAAAAATCCAGCCCGCCCAGCCCAGAAAACCGATCGAGGCCCAGAGAGCGAGTCGTATCAATCGGCCCACAAAGCCTCCTGCAAACGGTCAAAGGCAGGATGCTGAGCCCAGCCTCGTCCTTCCAGCGCGCTGACCCAGCGCAGGCCGCGCACACTATTGCTCAGAAAAACCGCCTCCGCCAAATCCAGATCAGCGCGACGCAGATCTGCCACTATCACGGCATAGCCGAGGGACGGCGCCCGGGCCATGAGGCGATCACGGGCCACCCCTGCCACCCCACAGCGATCGAGGCGTGGCGTGTACAGCGTAGCGCCGCGCAAAAGAAAAATGTTGCTGCTGATCCCACTGATCAGCCGATCTTCACTATCAAACAGCAGTCCCTCATGAATCTGTGGGTCCGTCCATTCAGCCCGTGCCAGAACTTGTTCCAGACGGTTGAGATGCTTAACTCCGGCCAGCGCGGGTTGGAGCGCCAGGCGCAATTGACAGAGATGAAGGCGGCCTAGAGCCGTTTGGTCAACATCGGCCGGCAAGGGAGAAAACTGAAGAATTCGGGGAGAAGGCCCGGTCAGGGGCGGGGCATAGCCGCGGGTACCGTCAGTCCGCGTCAGAGTGAGGCGCAAGACACCATCCTGCCCAGCCACGGCCTCCAGACAGCCTGCCATATCGGCCTCCCACACGCGTGGCGGAGGACAGGGAAGCGCCAACCGAGCGGCATCGCTTGCCAATTTTGCCAACTGTTCATCCCACCAGAGGGGACGACCCGAAGCAACCCGGAGGGTACGGAAAACCCCGTCACCATACAACAGGCCACGGTTACCCGCCGAAAGCCATTCCGTCGGGTGACCGTTGATAAAGGTGCAGGTGGATTCCATCGAGTGGCCCCGATGGCCAGAAAGGTCGTAAATTAAACGCGCTTGAAGACCAGCGAGCCGTTGGTGCCGCCAAAACCGAAGTTGTTTTTCAAGGCGTAGTCAATACGCATCGGTCGAGCCGTATTGGCGCAGTAATCAAGATCACAGGCGGGGTCCTGATCGATCAGATTGATGGTGGGCGGCGAGACTTGGTGATACACCGCCAAGGCGGTAAACACCGACTCCAGACCGCCCGCGCCTCCCAGCAGGTGGCCGGTCATCGACTTGGTCGAATTGACCACCAGCTTTTTGGCCGCATCGCCAAAGGCGAGCTTAATGGCTTCCGTCTCATTCTTGTCACCCAGCGGCGTGGAGGTGCCGTGGGCATTGACATAGTGAATCTGATCCGGGTTCACGCCGGCGTCTTTCATAGCGTTTTGCATCGAACGCTTGGGGCCATCGGTATCCGGCGCCGTCATGTGATAAGCGTCGCCGCTCATGCCAAAACCGACCAGCTCGGCATAGATGCGGGCACCGCGCGCCTTGGCATGTTCATATTCCTCCAAGACCAATACACCGGCGCCCTCGCCCAGCACGAAGCCATCCCGACCCATATCCCAGGGACGGCTGGCTGCCGCCGGATCATCGTTGCGGGTAGATAGCGCCTTGGCGGAGGAAAACCCCCCCACCGCCAAAGGACAAACCGTGGCCTCAGAACCACCGCAGACCATAACATCGGCATCACCATAAGCAATGGTACGCGCCGACAGGCCGATAGCGTGCAGGCCCGTGGTGCAAGCCGTCACGACAGACAGGTTCGGACCCTTCAATCCGTACAGGATCGACAGGTTGCCCGAGGTCATGTTGATGATTGTGCCAGGAATGAAAAAAGGCGATATCTTGCGCGGGCCACCGACCTCAATATAGGTCGAATGGGTATCTTCGATCATCGGCAGACCACCAATGCCGGAGCCAATATTGACGCCAATTCGTTCACGGTTGGCGTCGGTTACTTCCAGCCCGCTGTCGCGCATCGCCTGGATGCCCGCCGCCATGCCGTAATGGATGAACACATCCATACGCCGGGCCTCTTTGGCGGAGATGTAGTCCTCAACATTGAAACCCTTAACCTCGCCGGCGATCTGCGCAGCGAAAAGGCTGGAGTCAAAGCGGGTGATCCGAGTGATGCCGGACTGCCCCTTGAGAAGGGCATCCCAGCCCGTCTCGACCGTGTTTCCGACCGGGGAGATCATTCCCAGGCCGGTGATTACCACTCTGCGTTTCGACAAGAGGAACCTCTAGAAGAACGGGCTGATGCGAAGGCCGTAAGGGCCGTTATTTATGGCTATTTACATAGTCCACGGCCTGACGAACCGTGGTGATCTTCTCGGCATCCTCGTCCGGGATCTCACAACCAAACTCTTCTTCGAGGGCCATGACCAGCTCGACCGTATCCAGTGAATCCGCGCCCAGATCGCCCACGAAGGAAGAATCGATCTTCACATCGGCTTCATTGGCACCCAGCTGCTCGGCGACGATCTTCATGACACGCTGTTCGATATTGTCCATCTGCTACTCCGTTGTTGGAAAAAATGGTGGGCGAATTCTAGCCCAAGTAAAGAGGAGCGTCAGCAATCTTCCTGCGTTGCTTACCGCCCCCCGTAAAATCAATCCATATACATGCCGCCGTTGACATGCAGGGTCACGCCAGTGACATAGCCCGCACCGCTAGATGCCAGATAGGCCACCGCCTGAGCGATATCCTCCACGCCGCCCAGACGGCCGAGCGGGATCTGCTGAGCCAAGGCGGCCCGCTGTGCCTCCGGCAAGGCCCGCGTCATGTCGGTGTCGATAAAACCCGGGGCCACACAGTTAACGGTGATACCACGGCTACCCACTTCGCGCGCCAAGGACTTGGAAAAACCGAACATACCCGCCTTGGCCGCCGCGTAATTGGTCTGGCCGGCATTGCCCATGGCGCCGACCACGGACGCAATGCTAACGATGCGCCCGAAACGGGCCTTCATCATCGGCCGCAGAACGGCACGGCTCATGCGGAACACGGAATTGAGATTGGTCTGGATGATGGCATCCCACTCCTCGTCCTTCATGCGCATAAGCAAATTGTCGCGGGTGATGCCGGCATTGTTGACCAGTACATCGATGCGGCCATGTTTCTTCACAATGGCGTCCACCAGGAGATCGCACTGCGCCGGATCGGTGACATCGAGGGCCATGCCTTCACCGGCTAGACCCGCATCGGCGAGGGCTTTAGCGATCGCCTGAGCGCCGCTTTCGCTCGTCGCCGTCCCGATCACCGAGGCCCCGCGACGCGCCAGTTCAAAAAGGATTGCCTGACCAATACCCCGCGACGCGCCGGTAACCAATACCACTCTGCCTTGCATTATTTCTCCTCCAATCAGATCTTGCCCAGGGTGTCGGCCAGGGCGGCCGCATCAGCCAAAGCCACAGTCGGAACATTTTCGAGAGTGCGTTTGTTAAGCCCTGCCAGGACCTTGCCCGGACCACACTCCGCGATCAAGGTCACCCCCTGTGCCGCCAAGAAGTGCATCGATTCTACCCAGCGCACCGGGCTATACAACTGCCGCGCCAAGGCATCGCGAATCGCTGCCGGATCGCTGTGGGGCGCAACATCGGCATTGTGAATGACCGGCACGGTCGGGGTCTTAATCGTAATGTCGGCCATGGCCGTCCGCAGTTTTTCTGCCGCGGGTTGCATCAAGGCGCAATGCGAGGGGACCGATACAGGCAAGGGCAAAGCCCGTTTGGCGCCCTTCTCCTTGGCCAACAGACAACCACGCTCCACCGCCGCCTTGTGACCGGCGATCACGACCTGGCCGGGCGAATTAAAATTGACGGCCTCCAGAACCTCGCCCTGCGCGGCTTCTACACATAAGGAAACCACAGCGGCATCGTCCAGACCCAGAATCGCTGCCATACCGCCCACCCCCTCGGGCACCGCCGACTGCATCGCCGCGGCACGCAAACGCACCAAACGGATCGCATCCGAAAAATCGAGGGCCCCTGCGCACACCAAGGCCGTGTATTCGCCCAGACTGTGGCCAGCCATAAAGGCCGGAGCCGCACCGCCTTCAGCCAGCCACTGGCGATAAACGGCCACGCCTGCGGCCAGCATCACCGGCTGAGTATTGATGGTTTTATTCAGTTCCTCGACTGGACCCTCAGCCAGTAACGCAACGAGATCAACAGCCAAAGCCACGGAGGCTTCTTTCAGGGTCTGTTGAATGGCCGGGGCATCCCCATAGGCCGCCATCATGCCGACCGACTGCGAACCCTGGCCCGGATATACAAAAGCAAAACTCATTTCAAACCCCTATCAAAACCGCACCAGCACCGAACCCCAGGTAAAGCCGCCGCCAAAGGCCTCCATCAGCACCAACTCGCCCGGCTTGATGCGTCCGTCGCGCACCGCCGTATCGAGGGCCAACGGGATCGACGCCGCCGAGGTGTTGCCATGCCGATCAACCGTAATCACCACCCGCTCCGGAGGCAAGCCCAGTTTCTTGCCAGTGGCCTGAATGATGCGGATGTTGGCCTGATGAGGAACCAGCCAGTCGATATCCGACTTTTGCAAGCCGTTTGCCTCGAGTGTTTCGTCAACAATCTGGTCCAGAGTATTGACGGCCATCTTGAAAACGGCATTACCAGACATGCGCATATGGCAGGCGCCTTCCGTCTTAAGAGAGACGCCGCCATCGACGAAGAGCAAATCTTGGTAACGGCCATCAGCATGGAGATGGGTGGAGATAATACCGGGCTCGTCACTAGCTTGGAGTAGCACCGCACCCGCGCCATCGCCCCACAGAATACAATTGGAACGATCATCCCAATCGGTAATGCGGGACAAAGTCTCGGCGCCAATAACCAAGGCCGTGCGCGCCTGACCACTCCGAATAAAGGCATTAGCCGTGGCTACTGCATAGGTAAAGCCACTGCATACCGCCTGAACATCCATGGCCGGGCAACGGTTCTCGAGACCAAGCTTAGCCTGAACAATGCACGCGACACTTGGAAAAACCCGGTCAGCCGTCGTGGTCGCTACCAGGATGAGATCAATCTCGCCCACCTCAATTCCAGCCGCCTCGATGGCCCGTTCTGCCGCCTTGAGGGCCAGATCGCTGGTCAGCTCACCTTCGCCCGCGATATGCCGTTCACGGATGCCCGTACGCTCGACGATCCATTCGTCCGTGGTCTCAATGCGCTTCGCCAGATCGGCGTTGGTCAGGAGGTGATGCGGGAGATAGCTACCCGTTCCGATGATCTTGGCGTACTTCTGGGTCATTGTTGGCATCCTTGGTTAAAACCACGGCGCATCATACGCCAAGCGAGGGGGTATCAGGCCGACAAATCATCCGCCAGAACCTCGCCCTCCGGCGCGTATTCGTTGTCCACACTGGCGTGGTGCGCCCCTAGGGTCTCGCTAATCCGCCGCAACAAGCCGCCCCGCACCTCTTCTGCACCCCGTTCGATGGCATGGCGGAACGAATAAGCATCCGCTGAACCGTGGCTCTTGATAATCACGCCGTTCAGTCCCAGCAAGGTGGCGCCGTTATAGCGGCGGGGATCCATGCGTTGTTTAAGCGCATTGAGCACCGGCAAGGACATCACACCGGCCATCCAGGTCAGGGGGTTGCGCTTGAATTCATCCTTGAGATGGCCACCAATCAGCTTGGCCAGACCCTCCGAAGCCTTCAGCAGGGTATTGCCGACAAAGCCATCACAGACCACAACATCGACCGTGCCCTTGTAAATGTCGTCGCCCTCGACATTACCCCGGAAATTGAGGCCTGATTCGCGGAGCAATTCGGTCGTTTTCTTGACCACCTCATTGCCCTTGATTTCCTCTTCGCCCACATTGAGGAGACCCACGGTCGGACGCTCGATATGATCGACGGCGGATACCAAGGCCGAACCCATGATGGCAAACTGACGCAGATGCTCCGGACTACAGTCCACATTCGCGCCCAGATCCAGCACATAAGTGCGGCCGGTCTTGGCAGGCAGCACCCCAGCGATGGCCGGGCGATCAATGCCGGGCAGGGTCTTGAGGACAAAACGGGAAACGGCCATCAGCGCGCCGGTATTTCCGGCTGAGACACCTACATCGGCCTCGCCGCTTTTGACCAGGTTCGCCATGACCCGCATCGACGAGTCCTTCTTGCTGCGCAAGGCAACCTGCAAGGGGTCATCCATCTTGACGACCTCGCTGGCCTGTTGAATGCGCAAACGAGGGCTCGGCTTGGTGTGCAGGGCCTTGAGCTCGGCCTGAATGGCGTCGCTCAAACCCACTAGGATCAGGTTTGACCCCTGGGTCCGCTTCAAAAATTCAACCGCGGCACGAACCGTCACATGGGGACCATGGTCCCCACCCATTGCGTCGACCGCAATCGTGATGTCACGCACGGCTATCGACCTCTATAAACGCGAGGTTTAGGCGTCGGACTTGGTGGCGACGACCTTGCGACCACGGTAAAAACCATTCGGGCTGATGTGGTGACGCAGGTGCGTCTCGCCCGTGGACGGCTCAATTGCCGTGTTCGGCGGGGTCGCAAAATCGTGCGCGCGGTGCATACCGCGCTTGGACGGGGATTTTTTGTTCTGCTGAACGGCCATAATAAAACTCCTGAATCTTAACTCGACAACGCTTACCTAACGACTAACTCGCTTCCGAATCAGTCTCCAAAATCCCGAATCCGGTAAGGGATTCAGGGCATTTTCCCTCGGGATGCGACGGCGCCACCGACAAACTCAGCAACACCTCATCTTCAACAAAATCCTGCACGGACATCCGTGCCTCTGCCACCATTGCATCGACCATGTCACGACCGGACTCCAGATCAATGGCATCCCAGCGCGCCAACTCCGCCTCGTTACGCGCCACACCCACACAAGAACGCAACTGCACTTCCTGCGGCAGCGGATGCAAACAACGCTGACAGTCCAACGATAATACCGCCTGCACCGTCAGACACAACTGTGGACGGCCAAACTCGGTCTTGCCCTCAAGGCGATAATGCAGGTCACCCTGCACCGAAGACAACATCTTCGCTAACCGTGGCAAAGCCGCAATGGCATAATAGCCCGCGCGGATCTCGCCATCTTTCGCGAAGCGCAGGCTGTCAATGTAGGGCAGATCCTGTGCAGACATAAGCGTGGAATGATATCCTTCTATAGCTATCAAGTCAAAGTGGCCTCTGACTCGCAACCCTTTATCCATCCATAGATTGATCGATTACCGTGATCAAGAAAATATTGATTGCCAACCGCGGAGAAATCGCCGTCCGCATCGTTCGTGCCTGCCGCGAAATGGGCATCCGTTCCGTGGCCATTTACACCGATGCCGACCGCCATGGCCTCCATGTCAAAAAGGCCGATGAGGCCTACAACATCGGTTCCGACCCCATCCTGGGTTACCTGAACGCCCATAACATCGTCAATCTGGCGGTCGCCTCGGGTTGCGACGCCCTTCATCCAGGCTATGGTTTTCTCTCCGAAAACCCCGTCCTTGCCGAGGTCTGTGCGCGCCGGGGCATCCGTTTCATTGGCCCCTCGCCCAAGGTGATCTCGGAAATGGGTGACAAGATCGCCGCCCGTCAGGCCATGATAAGAGCCGGCATCCCGGTCACCCCTGGCTCCGACCACAATCTCGAAAGTCTCGAAGAGGCGCGGCGTCTGGCCGCCCAAATCGGCTATCCGGTCATGCTCAAGGCCACCAATGGCGGCGGCGGGCGGGGCATCCGTCGCTGCGACTCCGAGGCCGAACTGCTCACTAATTACGACCGTGTCATCTCCGAGGCCAGCAAGGCCTTTGGCCGGCCCGAGGTATTCATCGAAAAATGCGTGGTCAATCCCAAGCATATTGAGGTACAGATCCTTGGTGATAGCCATGGCGATGTCATCCACCTCTATGAGCGCGACTGCTCCATCCAGCGCCGCAACCAAAAACTAATCGAGATTGCCCCCTCGCCGCAACTCACCGAAGCGCAACGCGAATACATCGGCAAACTCGCCGTCCGCGCCGCCAAGGCTGTTGGCTATGTCAACGCCGGCACGGTCGAATTCTTGCTCGACAAGGACAACCAGTTCTATTTTATGGAGATGAATACCCGGCTCCAGGTTGAACACTGCATCACCGAGCAAATCACCGGCGTTGACATTGTGCAGGAACAGATCCGCATTGCGGATGGCCAACCCCTGCAATATGCCCAGAAAGACATCCGGCATCGCGGTTTCGCCATGGAGTTTCGTATCAACGCCGAAGACCCCAGAAACAGTTTTTTACCGTCCTTGGGCCGTATTACCCGCTACTACGCCCCTGGCGGCCCGGGGGTGCGGGTCGATGGTGCCATTTACACCGGCTACACCATTCCACCTTATTTCGACTCCATGTGTGCCAAGCTCATAGTCTGGAGCCTCAATTGGGAGGCCGTTATAGCGCGTGGCCGCCGTTCCCTGGACGACATGGGCGTTTATGGCGTCAAGACCACAATCCCTTATTACAAAGAGATTCTCGACAGTGCTGAATTCCGCAGCGGCCAGTTCAATACAGGCTTTGTCGACGCGCACCCGGAACTTCTCGAATACGCTGTTCAATCACCGCGCGAGCACAAGGCGGCCGCTATTGCTGCTGCACTCGCTGCACATTTGGGTATGTAAGAAAGTACGCTCATGTCAAAAGTCCATATTACCGAACTCGTCCTGCGCGACGGCCACCAATCCCTCATCGCCACCCGCCTGCGCACGGACGATATGCTGCCCATCTGCCCGCGCCTGGATCAGGTCGGTTTCTGGTCGCTCGAAGCCTGGGGCGGGGCCACCTTTGATGCCTGTGTCCGCTTTCTGAAGGAAGACCCATGGGAGCGTCTGCGCAAATTGCGCCGCGCCCTGCCCAATTCACGCATTCAGATGCTATTGCGCGGCCAGAATCTGCTCGGTTACCGCCATTACCCCGACGATGTCGTACGCGCCTTCGTGCAAAAATCGGCTGACAACGGCGTCGATGTCTTCCGCGTCTTCGACGCCATGAACGATGTGCGCAATATGCGCGTTTCCATCGAGGCCGTAAAAGCCGCAGGCAAACACGCCGAAGGCACTCTCTCCTACACGGTCAGCCCGGTGCACAACACCGAATATTTCGTAGCCATGGCCAAGGAACTCGAGGCCATGGGCTGTGACACTCTGGCCATCAAAGACATGGCCGGTCTGCTCACGCCCTATGCCACAGTCGATCTAGTCAAGGCCCTCAAGGCAGCTGTATCCATGCCGATTCACATGCATAGCCATGCCACCGCAGGACTCGCCAGCATGGTGCAGATGAAAGGGGTTGAGGCTGGCGCAGTCATCATCGACACCTGTCTGGCGGCCTTTTCTGAAGGAGCCAGTCACCCGACGACGGAGAGCTTGGTCGCCGCCTTCCAGGGCAGCGAATACGACACCGGTCTATCCCTGCCGCTGCTGCAAGAGATCACCGCCTATTTCACCGAAGTGCGCAAAAAATACTGGCAGTTCGAGATGAAGGCCAACCCCGTCGATACGCGCATCCTCGTGTCGCAAGTGCCGGGTGGCATGATTTCCAACCTGTCCAACCAGCTCAAGGAACAAAACGCGCTGGACAAGATGGACCAAGTCATGGCCGAGATTCCTCGCGTGCGTGCCGATCTGGGCTTTCCGCCGCTCGTCACGCCAACCTCGCAGATCGTCGGTACCCAGGCCGTACTCAATGTACTCACCGGCGGGCGCTACAAGTCGGTCACCAACGAGGTCAAAAATTACCTGCTTGGCCGCTATGGGGCCGCCCCTGGCGCCGTCAACGAAGAGGTCAAAAAGCTGGCCGTCGGCAATCAGGAGGTCATTACCTGTCGTCCGGCTGATCTCCTGTCGGACGAGCTCGACCGTCTGCGCGGCGAGGCCGAAGGGCTTATTCAGTCGGATGAGGATGTCTTGAGCTACGCCATGTTTCCAGATCTTGGCCGTAGCTTCCTGCAAGAGCGTGCGGCTGGTACGCTCACTCCGGAACCCCTGCTGCCACCCGATTCACGCGAAGCGATGGCCTGCCCGTCGGTGTATGCGCCGTCCGAGTTCAATGTCACCCTGCATGGCGAAACCTACCACATCAAGATCAAGGGCACCGGCCGTGGCAAGGACAACGAACGCCCCTTCTATGTGCATGTCGATGGAGTGGCCGAAGAGGTTTTGCTCGAATCCCTGGACGAAATTGAGGTCACCCCGGGTGTACCAACCCGCAAATCCAGTCCCAAAGGTGGCAACCAAAAAGGGGGTTCTACCCGGCCGCGGCCAACCCATGCCGGTTGCGTCACCACCGCCATGCCCGGCAGCATCGTTGAGGTAAAGGTCAAGGCGGGCGACGCGGTCAAGGCGGGCGATGGCATTTTGGTCATCGAAGCCATGAAGATGGAAAACGAGATCCAGTCCGCGGTCAGCGGTACCGTCGTAGGCGTCCATGTTGCCAAGGGTGACGCCGTCACGCCGGACCAGGTGCTGGTCGAGATCCAACCCGAGTAAGCCGCCTTGCAGCTTGTCCTCGCCTCGACCTCGCCTTACCGCCAGGAATTGCTCGCCCGCTTGGGCGTGCCGTTCGAAACCGTCGCACCAAAAGTTGACGAGACCCCGCTACCGGGTGAATTGCCTGATGCCACAGCGGAACGCCTATCGCTCGCCAAGGCCCGCGCCGTTGTCAAACAGTTTCCCGGCGCGCTGATTATTGGTTCAGACCAGGTAGCCCTACTCGAAGGCCGGCAACTTGGAAAGCCCGGTACGCACGACAAGGCCGTGGCCCAATTGCAATCTATGCGTGGCAAGGCACTCGAGTTTCACACCGCACTAACCCTGCTCAATGCCCTTAGCGGCGCCACGCAAACCGCAACCGTGCCGGTCCGACTCGTAATGCGCGACTACAGTGATGCGCAGATCGAGGCTTATCTGAAGAAGGACCAGCCCTACAACTGCTGTGGTTCGGCCAAGAGCGAATCGCTTGGAATCGGCCTGATCGCCCGTTTTGAGACCGAAGACCCTACTGCGCTAGTTGGCCTGCCCCTCATCAAGCTCACCGAAATGCTGGCCCGCGAAGGTCTGGATGTGCTGACCTGGCCTGACTGAAATGGCCGGTGTGCTGTATCTGATCCCAACCCCGTTGGGCCTAACCCCGCTGGATAGCGTCCTGCCCGCCGAGACCCAGCGCATCACGGCCCAACTCAGCCATTTCATTGTCGAAAACGCCAAAACCGCCCGCGCCTTCCTGAAACAATGCGGCACGCTTCTGCCGCTACAACAACTCAATCTCCGGGAACTTAACGAGCACACCCCCACGGCAGCGTTGCAAGAACTGCTCGCGCCACTCCTCGCCGGTCAGGATGTCGGCCTGCTCTCCGAGGCGGGCTGCCCAGCCATTGCCGACCCCGGCGCACCCTTGGTACGCCTCGCTCATGAACATGGTGTAACCGTGCGGCCTCTGGTCGGCCCCTCCTCCATCCTGCTCGCCCTGATGGCGTCTGGTCTGATCGGCCAGCGTTTCGCCTTCCACGGCTATCTTTCCGCCAAGCCCGAAGCGCGCATCGCCGCGATCCGCGATCTGGAACAACGCGCCACCCAGGATGACGCTGCCCAGGTATTCATTGAAACACCCTATCGCAATGGGGCCATGCTGGAAGCCTTGCAGTCAACCTGCCGCCCAGACACTTGGTGCACAGTTGCCTGCGACCTCACCCTAGTTAGCGAGTGGCTGCGTACCTTTCGCATGGCCGACCTCGTGAAACCACTTCCGGATCTCAACAAACGGCCCTGTGTGTTCATCGTTTATCGCCAAGGCCGTCCCCGCCCACACTAAAGTCTGTATACTCCGGCCCCCATGCAAGTGACGAAATTGCGCGTGTGGCTATTTTCCCTCCTGCTCGTGTGTTTCCAGCAACTGGGCTTCGCGCATGCCGTCAGCCATTTCCAGGCAGAGCCGCACGCCCATAGCCAGGAAGCCGATCACACCGAGGGGGTCTGCGAACTGTGCGAGTTGCACGCCCAGACCGGCACCGGCCTGTTGCCGCTGTGGGCACCACACCGCCCAACGCCCCTCCATCTTGTGCCCGTGCCCCAACCCGGTCCCGGACTCTGGATCACCCGCTTCAGCCACCGCTATCTCAGCCGCGCCCCTCCCGTTCTCGCCTGACCGGTCCCCTTTCCGACTCCGTTACACGCCCATGCGTGACGGATTGCCTTGGTCATTTTGCGAGAAAACCTCATGTCAAGATTGTCTTATGTCGCCCGCCTCCCGCAGGGCGCACAACCCAGCGCCCAACAGGCCAGTCAACGCCTCGCCACTCTCGCCCTGCGTGGCATCATGGCTAGCTGTTTATGCATCACCCCAGTCCACGCTGCAGGGGCCACGATCAACCCGGAAGTCTCTTTTACCCTGCAAGCCTCGTACGCCGACAAGGCTGGCGGTGAACGCCATATCTCCGGTTTTTTGCCCGAAGGTCACGCCCACGGCTGTGATCCGAAAAAGCTCTGTCTGGATCACAGCGAATTCATGCTGGCCGCCAACCTAACTCCAACCCTGCGCGCCTCCAGCAGCGTGATCTTTGTCGATGCCGAAAACAAGGGCGAGGTCGAAGAACTATGGCTGCAACAGGTCGGTATCGTGCCCGGCGTCAGCCTCAAGGCCGGACGCTTCATGAGCGAGCTGGGTTACGCCAACAGTCAACACCCGCACGCCTGGGACTTTATCGGCAACAGCTTGATGCCCACGGTCTTGAGTGGCGGGCATCTGATCCACGATGGTGTGCAACTAAAATGGCTGGCGCCGACCGAGCGCTTTGTCGAAGTCAACGCAGAACTGGCCAAAAAATCCAGTAATAGCCCCAAGGCGTGGAGCCTGGGCGTGCATCTGGGCGATGACCTTGGCGCCAGCCACGCCTGGCGGGCTGGCGTGACCTATCTGGACGCTAAACCCCTTAATCGCACAGGGCATGTTGACGATATAAATGAGATAGAAGCCCAGACGGCCTTCACCGGCACAAGCAAAACCTGGGTGGCCGATGTGCTCTGGAAATGGGCGCCGGACGGCAACGCCAAGGAACGCCATCTCAAACTCCAGGCCGAATACTTCCGGCGCACTCAGAACGGTCAGCTTACCTGTGAAGACAACCGTGCAGAAGGCGGTGCCTGCGACGGTACCTCCAGCGCATTCCGTACCCGGCAGACCGGCGGATACGCCCAGGCGGTGTATCAGTTCATGCCGCGCTGGCGGATCGGTACCCGTTATGAACGGCTCGACAGCGGCACACTCGATTTTAACAGTACCGTCTTGCCCATCGAACTGGCCGCCTATAAGCCCTCGCAGCGCAGCATCATGGTGGATTTCAGCCCCAGCGAGATGAGTAACCTGCGCCTGCAATACAACCGCGACACCTCGATGCAGGGCTCACCGGATAAGCAATGGCTCCTCCAGTATGTACACAGCTTTGGCGCCCACGGCGCCCACCGCTTCTAAACTCTCTTTCTTAACCGTGACTCCATTCTGCCTGTGGGCGGAATGGCGCCTTTGGAGCCTGTTATGCGTTTATTTTCACTGAGCGCCTTAAATTGGCTGTTACTGCTAGGCCTGGGTACAACCCCGGCGCACGCCCAATTGACTGTTCTGACCTGCGAGCCGGAATGGGCGAGCCTGGTGGCCGAACTGGGCGGGGCGCAAGTCAGCGTCAGCAGCGCCACCCACGCGCGCCAGGATCCGCACCATATCGAAGCGCGCCCCTCCTTGCTCGCGCAGGCGCGGCGAGCCGACCTTGTTGTGTGCAGCGGCGCCGAATTGGAAGCCGGCTGGTTGCCGCTCTTGCAACGCGAGTCAGGCAATCCGGCCATTCAGGTCGGCACTCCGGGTTATTTTACAGCGGCGGAGTTTGTCACCCTGCTCGACCCGGCCCATCCTGGTCAGCCTTTAGCCGGCCATGTACACGCAGCCGGCAATCCGCACCTGCATCTCAATCCCCACAACCTAGTGCCCATTGCCCGCGCCTTGAGCCAACGGCTGCAACAACTGGATCCGCCACAAGCCGCCTTCTATCGCGAGAGAGGCCATGACTTTCTGGCCCGCTGGCAAACCGCTATCACTAAATGGGAAGCACAAGCCGCTCCTCTCCGAGGTAAAAGCGTAGTCGTGCAACACGGCAGCCTGACCTATTTGTTACGCTGGCTTGGCTTGCAGGTTGTCGCCGATCTGGAGCCAATCCCCGGCGTAGAGCCCTCGCTCAACCACTTGGCCAGCCTCGCGCAACGCTTGCCCCCCGGCAGCGCCAAGGCCATCCTGCGCACCCCGTATCAAGCCGCGCGCCCCGCTGAATGGCTGGCAAGCCGCATCCAGATACCGGTTCGTGTCCTGCCCTACAGCGTCGGCGGTAACCCCGAGGCCCGTGATTTGTTTGGTCTCTTCGACAGCAGTCTAAAGCTGCTGCTGGCCCCATGATGTTCGACCTCAACCGCCCCGAGTGGGTCTTTTTACCAGCCATGCTGGCAGGGCTCATGGTTCTGGCCAGTCATGTGCCTCTGGGCCGCCAGGTCTTGCAGCGGGGCATCGTATTTCTTGACCTCGCCATTGCCCAGCTCGCTGCAGTCGGCGCATTGCTGGTGCAGCAGGCCTTTCCCCATGCGGCCAGCGGCTGGGTGACAGCCGGCGGGTTATTGGTAGCCTTGCTGGGTGCCGCCTTTTTACACGCCATGGAACGCCACGCCCCCGAGCGGCAAGAAGCGCTGATCGGGGTTGTGTTTATTAGCGTGGCCAGCTTCACCCTAGTACTCGTTAGCCATGACCCTCACGGTGGCGAACAGTTACAAACCCTGTTGGGGGGGCAGATCCTGTGGACGCGGCTGGAAGATTTATGGCCCTTAGCGCTCGTCGCTATCTTTGTTGGCCTGCTGCAGTGCTTTGGTCCAAATGTCTTTCAGCGTTATTTCTATGCCCTGTTTGCCATCGCCATCACCGCGGCGGTGCAAGTCGTCGGCGTGTATCTGGTTTTTGCCTGCCTGATTATCCCGGCGCTGGCGACCTTGAGCCAGACCCGGGCGGCGCAGCTTCAAGCATGGGGGTTGGGGGCACTGGGCGTGCTCACCGGCCTCATTTTCTCAGCGCGTTGGGATTGGCCAGCGGGCGCAGCCATGGTGCTGGCCATGGTGGGCTGGGCTGCAGTGTATTGGGCCTTGCACAACGATCCCGCGTCTGATCAGGCGAATACCCCGGTCGAAAGGTAGCGATCGCCACGGTCGCAAACAATGCTGACGATGGTGGCGTTCTCAACCTCGCTGGCAAGTTGCAGCGCGGCGCAGAGCGCACCGCCCGAGGAAACCCCGGCAAAGATACCTTCCTCGCGCGCCAAACGGCGCGTCATTTCCTCCGCGGCGTGTTGAGCCACGAAGATCATTCGATCCACCCGCGAAAAGTCGCAGATTGCCGGGAGATAAGCCTCTGGCCATTTGCGAATGCCAGGAATCTGCGCACCGTCCTCGGGCTGCACACCCACAATCTGAAGGGCGGGATTTTGCGCCTTGAAATACCGCGAGCACCCCATGATGGTGCCGGTCGTCCCCATGCTGGAAACGAAATGAGTTATCGCCCCGCCCGTATCACGCCAGATCTCCGGAGCCGTGCTATCAAAATGGACCTGCGGGTTATCCGGATTGGAAAACTGATCAAGCAAGCGACCACCGCGTTCACGGGCAATCTGTTCAGCGCGATCCCGAGCGCCCTCCATCCCGGCCTCACGGCTCACCAGCACCAGCTCGGCCCCATAGGCGCTCATCGCCCAGCGCCGCTCCATGGACAAATGCTCAGGCATCACCAACACCATCCGGTAGCCCATCATTGCCGCCGCCATCGCCAGCGCAATGCCAGTATTACCCGAGGTCGCCTCGACCAGGGTGTCGCCCGGCTTGATCTCGCCGCGTTCAGCCGCCCGTTGGATCATGTTGAGGGCGGGACGATCCTTCACCGAACCGGCCGGATTGTTGCCTTCAAGTTTCACCAAGAGGGTATTGCCACGCCCCACACCCAAGCGTTTCAAGCGCACCAGCGGGGTGTTGCCGACAGTATTTTCGAGGTACGGGTAATTCACGCCGTCACCTCGGCATGGATAGCCAAAAGGGCCGCCAGCGGATCAGCCGCTTGGGTAATAGGGCGACCGATAACCAGATAGTGGGCGCCTGCTGCCAAGGCCTGGGTCGGAGTTAGAACGCGTTTCTGATCACCCGCCCCCACCCCCGCAGGCCGTATCCCGGGCGTAACCTTGAGAAAGTCCTCACCAAGGGTTTCACGCAGCAGCGTAGCCTCACGAGCCGAACAGACCACGCCATCCAATCCAGCCTGTTGGGTGAGTTTCGCCAAGCGCAAGACCTGATCCTGGGGCTCACAATCGAGACCAATACCGAGTAAATCCTCGCGCCCCATGCTGGTTAACACGGTAACCGCAATCAGGTGCGGCGGCGTCTCAAAACCAGTCAGGGCCTCGCGCGCCGCCTGCATCATGGCCAGACCACCGCTGGCATGGACATTGACCATCCACACGCCCAAGCGTGCCGCCGCTTTGCATGCCGCCGCCACGGTGTTGGGGATATCGTGAAACTTGAGGTCGAGAAAAACGCGATGGCCCAGACTGTGGAGATCCTCGATCAGATCGGGTCCGGCCGCGACAAACAATTCCTTGCCCACCTTCACCCGGCACCGCAGGGGATCCAGTTGCCGCGCCAAGGCCAGGGCAGGAGGAGCCTCGGGGAAGTCGAGGGCCACGATAATGCGAGGATCATGCATGGGAGTCAATTTTGGATCAGTCTCGATGCAGGCGTTCCGGTGCGAGGGTTTCCCAACGCGCACAGGCCGGACATTGCCAGAAATGTTGTCGCGCCTTGAAACCACAGCTACGACATTGATAATAGGATTGCGCACTTGCCTGACGATGCACCAGATCCTGGGCCGTACGCAGCGCTAGGCTTGTCTGATCCGAGACCGTCTCGGCCTGTAACCAATCATCCAGCACCAGAAGATCCGGTTTCTTGAGCAAGGCAGCCGCCGCCAAGTCACGGGCCGCCGCCCAACCCTGATGGGTTGCGACCAGCGTAAACAGGCTGTGGGCCAAGTCCGCACTGCCATGGCGATCCAGACAGGCCCGCAGGTAAGTCAGGCCCGCCTCGGTCTCGCCCAGACGCTGGCTGGCGGCAAAGATGCGTTCCGCCACCAAGGGGAGATAAGCAGGTAGAAGCTGTTCAACACGCTTCCATTGCGCCAAAGCCGCCCGATCATCGCCCGCCTGCATCTCCAAGTCACCCAGCAGAATGCAGGCCCGCACCGATTTTCCATTCACCGCAATTGCAGCCGCTAAATGGCTCCGCGCCAGATCGGGCTGCTGTTCCTGAATGGCATTAAGCGCCTGTTCGCAAAGGTAATGGGCAATCTCAGCGTCACCCCCACCCGAGCCTAAGGCCGCCAATTGCCGCAAAGTATCGGCCGCCTGAACCCATTCCTTTTCCAATACGAAGATTTGCTGCAAGTTCTGCAAGGCCTCGCGGGCGTAAGAGCCTCCCTGCAATTGCCTAAAGATATCTTCAGCCCGGTCCAGCATCCCAGCCTTGTGGTAATCCTGACCCAGCTCATAGAGAGCACGCTGGCGCTGGCTGGCATCGAGATCGCTGCGGTCAACAAGGTTCTGATGCACCCGCAGGGCACGATCCACCTCACCCCGACGGCGAAACAGGGCGCCCAGGGCAAAATGCAGATCCAGGGTATCCGGGTCCAGGCGCGCCAACTCCAGGAAGGACTCAATCGCCTGATCGGGCTGTTCATTCAGGAGATGACTCAGACCCTTGAAGTAGGATTCCGGAACGGCACGCGACTCCTTCATCACATCGCGCATATCGACCCGCGCCGCTAACCAACCCAGCGCGAAGAAGAGTGGCAATAGCAACAGATGCCAGATTTCAAGTTCCATGCAACGGGCCGGAGGAGTTCAAGGTGGAGGAATTGTAACGGAGCTTGCTCGGTCGCCCTAAGGTATTTCGGCCCCAAGACACCCTCACCAATACAAAAACGGCACCCGAAGGTGCCGTCTCTACACGCTGTTCACAGCGATACTCAGCGTCCGAGATCAATCCGCCACTAAGTCAGCGGTCTTGCTGCTCATGCCATCAACGCGGTCACGCAATTCCTTGCCCGCCTTGAAGTGCGGGACAAACTTGCCGCCCACCTCCACGCGATCACCGGTCTTGGGATTACGCCCGACACGCGGCGGACGCCAACTCAGGGAAAAGCTGCCAAAGCCGCGAATCTCGATGCGACGACCCGTCATCAAGGTATCCACCATTAAATCAAGGATAGTCTTTACGGCGAGCTCCCCATCTGTTGCGAGCAGATGGGGATGGCGCGCAGCCAGCCGGTCAATCAGTTCCGACTTGGTCATGACTCACCCGTTAGCTGTTGTTTTCGAGCTTGGCCTTGAGCAACGCGCCCAGATTGGTGGTACCGGCGTTGACCTGCTGCTCGGACGCAACCTTCTTCATCGCGCTCGCCTGCTCAGCCATATCGCGAGCCTTCACCGACAAGTTGATCTGGCGATTCTTACGATCGACATTGATGATCACGCACTCCACCGTATCACCGTCCTTCAGGTGCGTACGAATGTCCTCGACGCGCTCGCGCGACAACTCGGAGGCACGCAGATAGCCCTCAATACCCTCGGCCAACTGGACCACGGCACCCTTCGCATCCATCGACTTGACCGTACCGCTGACGATGGCACCCTTGTCGTTGGTCGTGACATAGCTGGTGAACGGGTCGTTATCAAGCTGCTTCACACCCAGGGAAATACGCTCCTTGTCGGTATCGATGGCCAGCACCACGGCATGAACCTCATCACCCTTCTTGTAGTCACGCAGAGCCTCTTCGCCCGGCTTGTCCCAGGACAGATCAGACAGATGCACCAAACCATCGATGTTGCCATTGAGGCCGATGAAAATACCGAAGTCGGTAATCGACTTGACCTGACCGCTAACCTTGTCGCCCTTCTTGACATTCATGGAGAAGTCTTCCCACGGGTTGGCGCGGCACTGCTTCATGCCCAGAGAAATACGCCGACGGTCTTCGTCGATCTCCAGCACCATAACCTCGACTTCGTCGCCCAAGGAAACCATCTTGCCCGGGTTGACATTCTTATTAGTCCAATCCATTTCAGACACATGCACCAGACCTTCGATGCCCGGCTCGATCTCGACGAAGCAGCCGTAGTCGGTCAGGTTAGCCACCTTACCGAACAGACGGGTCTTGGCCGGATAACGGCGCGCCAAGCCAACCCACGGATCTTCGCCCAACTGCTTCATGCCCAAGGAGACACGACCGCGCTCTTGATCAAACTTAAGCACGACGGCGGTCACTTCCTCACCCACCGCAATCACTTCGGACGGATGTTTGACACGACGCCAAGCCAGGTCAGTAATGTGCAGCAAGCCATCCATACCGCCCAAATCGACAAAGGCACCGTACTCGGTAATATTCTTGATCACACCCTTGATGATGGCGCCTTCCTTGAGGGTCTCCAGCAGAACAGCACGCTCAGCGCCGGTGCTAACTTCCAGCACGGCCTTGCGCGACACAACCACATTATTGCGCTTGCGGTCGAGCTTGATGACCTTCAGGTCGGTCTCGCGATTTTCAAACGGGGTGGTGTCCTTAACCGGACGGTTGTCCAACAACGAGCCTGGCAGGAAGGCCCGGATGCCATTGACCATAACCGCCAAACCACCCTTGACCTTGCCTTGTACCTGACCCTTGATCACGCGACCCTCTTCCATCGCTTCTTCCAGATCCAGCCAAGCGGCCAAACGCTTGGCGCGATCGCGCGACAACTTGGTCGCACCGAAGCCATCTTCGATAGACTCGATAGCCACTTTGACGAAATCATGCAGCTTGACTTCAATCTCACCCTTGTCGTTCAGGAACTCTTCCAGGGGAATCAGGCTCTCGGACTTCAAGCCGGCGTTGACGGTAACAAAGTTGTGATCGATTCCCACCACCTCAGCGGTGATGATCTCGCCGGAACGCATCTCCTGACGGGCGATGCTCTCTTCAAAGAGGGCGGCAAAAGATTCCATGGATTCGACGGGGGTTGCAGTAGCAGTAGACATAAGGGCTCGTTAAAAATCCGAACGGCAAGGTGCCGAATCGGGCTGCGTTAGGATCGCAATAAAAAAACCGCAGGACAGCCCTGCGGGTCGTCAAAAAACCAGGTCATTAGGCCTGGCGGGATGCCTTCGAGTACGCTGCCAAGACCCAATTCACGGCAGCATCAATGCCCATGTTCGAGGTCTCCAGCAACTGCGCGTCGGCCGTCTGTTGCAAGGGAGCCGCGGCTCGGGCGGCATCACGCGCATCCCGCTCCTGAAGGTCTTGCAAGAGGGCCGCAAGGTTAGCACTGAATCCTTTTCCGATCAACTGTTTATAGCGCCGATCTGCGCGCACCTCGGCACTCGCCGTCAAAAACACTTTGAGATCAGCATCCGGAAAGACTACCGCGCCCATATCGCGCCCATCCGTTACCAGCCCGGGGGCCTTGCGAAAGTCCCGCTGCAACTGCAATAGCGCCGCCCGCAAGGCCGGTAGAGCAGCAATTTGCGAAGCGGCGCGACCCGCCTCCTCAGAGCGAATTGCATCGCCCACCGCTCGCCCAGCCAGCCATACCTCCACCCCGTCGAAGCGCAGATCAAGAGCGGCCGCAAGCCGCGCCAAGCCGTCCTCGTCATCCAGCGCCACGCCGCGCTGCTGCGCTGCATAGGCGGTCACGCGATAAATCGCGCCCGAATCAAGATAATGAAAACCCAAGACCTGCGCCACCCGCGCCGCCACGGTTCCCTTGCCCGAAGCAGAAGGGCCATCAATTGCAATCACCGGAATCGTCATGGTTGCCTCACAGTACCGTTAAAACGGTCAGCCTTACATGTCATTCTCACACCCGAATCCGTGCGAACGCCTCGAAATAGGTCGGGAAGGTCTTGGCTGTACATTTCGGGTCGTTGATGCGTACCGGTGTGCCACCGACCGCAACCAGCGAGAAGCACATGGCGATACGATGATCGTCATAGGTGTCGATGGCGGCGTTGGGGGTCAGTTTTTTCGGCGGCGTAACAATGATGTAATCGGAACCCTCTTCGACCGTGGCCCCCAGCTTGCGCAACTCGGTGGCCATCGCGGCGATGCGGTCGGTCTCCTTGACCCGCCATGAGGCAATATTATCGAGCCGCGTCGGGCCATTGGCGAACAGTGCGACCACGCACAAAGTCATCGCTGCATCGGGGATATGGTTGCAATCCAGGGTAATGCCTTCCAGGCGATCCGCGCAGCCCCGGCGGCATTCGATGGAGTTGGGGCCAAAGCTAAGCTCCGCGCCCATGCGCGCCAAAGCCTCGGCAAAACGCACATCGCCTTGGATGCTGTTGCGTCCCACGCCATCGACGCGCACCGGGCCGTGACCGATGGCACCGGCCGCAAGAAAATACGAGGCCGACGAGGCATCGCCCTCCACCTCGATCGCGCCGGGACTTTGATAAGTCGCAGCCGGCACGGTGAAGGTGTGCCAAGCCTCGCGCTTGACCTCAACACCAAAGCGTTGCATCAGGTTCAAGGTGATTTCAACATACGGCTTGGAAATCAACTCTCCCTCTACCCGCACGGTCACCTCGCGGCCCAAAAGAGGCGCGGCGAGCAGGATACCGGTGAGGTATTGGCTGGAGACGGAACCTTTGACCGAGACCTCGGCCTTGTCACGCAACTGCGCCGGAGTCATCCTGAGCGGTGGGAAACCGTCATTGCCAAGGTATTCAATCTGCGCCCCAAGTTGGCGCAGGGCATTGACCAGATCGCCGATGGGCCGCTCGTGCATGCGCGGCACGCCCTTCAGCGTGTAGTCGCCTCCGGCCAGGGCGCAGGCCGCCGTCAGCGACCGAAAGGCCGTACCCGCATTACCCAAGAACAACTCGACCTGTTTAACCGGGAACACGCCACCAATGCCTTCAACACGATAATCGTCCGTGCCTTCGTGGCGCTGCCAATTCACGCCCAGCGCCCGTAGCGCCTCCAGCATCACGCGGGTATCGTCCGAATCGAGCAATGCCTTAACCTCGGTCGTGCCCACGGCTAGCGCCGACAGTAACAAAACGCGATTGGAAATGCTCTTGGAACCGGGCAGACGCACGCTACCCAAAGCCCCGCGCGCGGCGGGAAGGTCAATGTATTCGGTCATGATCTATCCAGATAAGTCGTTAAGGTGCGACGCGCCGTGGCGGCGCGTTGAAACAAGGCATGCAACGCCGCGCCGTCGCCGCTTTCCAGCAACTGGCGCAGGCGAGCAAGCGCCTCCTGATAGCGGTCAATCTCGTCCAGCAACGCACCCTGATTGGCCAGGGCAATATCGCGCCACATTTCGGGGTGGCTGGCAGCAATCCGGGTGAAGTCACGAAAGCCACTCCCCGCATGCTGAAAAAATAACGCAGCCTCCGGACGCTCGGCCAGCTCAGCGACCAAGGCAAAGGCGGCCAGATGCGGTAGATGACTGACGGCAGCAAAGATGCGGTCGTGATTCACGGCCTCCATCTCGGTCACCTCAGCCCCGCACGCCTGCCACCAGCCAGAGACCTCGGCAACCGCCTCAGCGCGGTTCTCCGGCAACGGTGTGAGGATGACCGACTTGCCATGAAACAGCTCCGGCCGCGCCGCCGCCGCACCGCTGTCCTCCGCCCCGGCGATAGGATGCCCAGGCACAAACTGGGCCATGTGCTCGCCCAAGGCGGCTCGCGCCGCGAAGATGACATCCTGCTTAGTACTACCGACATCGGTGATCAACGCGTCAGCCCGCAGATAGGGCGCAATCTCCGTCAGCAAAGCTGGCAAGGCCCCCACCGGCGCGGCCAAACATATCGCATCGGCCTGTGCCACCGCAGCCCCTGGGGTCTCAGCGATCGCGTCAAGCACGCCCAAAGACCGTGCCGCCTGCAAGTTCTCGCGGCTACGCCCATAACCGATCACGCTCTCCACCATACCCGCGCGCTTTAACGCCAACGCGAATGAACCACCGATCAGACCGACACCCAGGATGGCCAGCTTTTGGATCATGACAATACCTCGCCCAGAGCGGCCAAAAGGCGCGCGTTCTGATGCAACAGGCCGATCGATACGCGCAGGTAGCCGTGCAAGCCATAGTTGCCGACCGGTCGGACAATAACGCCCCGGCGCAGCAGGGCTTGATAAACAGTCTGCGCGGCCTCGGCGCTAGTCCCCACCTTCACGCAGATAAAATTGCCAGCCGAAGGAATGGTTTCCAGCTTCAGGCGCTTGAACCCAGCCACCAATTGGGTGCGGCCTTCATCGTTGACCTGCTTGGACTGGGCCAAGAAATCGGCATCGTCCAGCGCCGCCTCCGCCGCAAGCAGCGCCAGACTGTTGACATTAAAAGGTTGGCGCAGGCGGTTGATGAGGTCGGCCACCTCGACCGAGGCCAGCGCATAACCAACCCGCAAGCCAGCCAACCCATAGGCCTTGGAAAAAGTACGCGTCACTATGAGATTAGGGTAACGCGCCAACCACGCCAAGGCGTCTGAAGGCGTGTCGAGAAACTCGGTGTACGCCTCGTCGAGCACCACGCAGACACGAGCCGGCACGCTGGCCAGAAAATCCGCCAGCGCGGCGTTAGACAACAAGGTACCGGTTGGATTATTAGGGTTGGCGATGAACACCATCGCCGTATCTGCACGGATCGCCGTCCGCATGGCGGTCAGGTCGTGGCCAAAATGGCACGCAGGCACCTGAATCGGCGTGGCGTTACAGGCCGCGATCGCCAGCGGATAGACCGCGAAGGCGTGTTCCGCAAACACCGCCGAACGCCCCGGGGCCAAAAACACCCGTGCCGCCAGCTCCAGCACATCATTCGAGCCGTTGCCCAACACGATCTGCTCCGCCCCCACGCCGAGCCGGGCCGACAAGGCCTGTTTCAGGGCAAAGCCGTTGCCATCGGGATACAAGGCCAAGTCGTCCAGTGCCGCTGCAACTGCCGCGCGGGCCTTGGGTGAAACGCCCAGCGGATTTTCGTTCGAGGCCAATTTGACGATGTTGGCCTCATTCAAGCCAAACTCACGCGCCAATTCAGCAATGGGTTTGCCCGGCACATAAGGCGCAATCGCGCGGATGTGCGGTAGTGCCTCACAACACATAACGGCCGCTCATGAAACAGCCACGGGATAGGCGCCCAGCACCTTGAGGAAACCGGTGTTTTTCTCCAACTCGGCGAGGGCCGCCTTGAGCGCAGGATCGCTGGCGTGGCCCTCGGCATCAACGCAGAAAACATATTCCCAGAGTTCGTTACGGGCCGGGCGGGTGTTCCAGCTGATCAAATTAATGCCATGACGGGCGAAGGGGGCCAGCAGTTCGACCAGCGCGCCAGGACGATTATTAATTGCCACCGCCAGAGAAGTGCGATCGCGCCCGGAGGGGGCCGCCGCCTCGCGCGCCAAAACCACAAAGCGCGTCGTATTTTTCGCCGTGTCCTCGATGTCCCGCACGGCCAGATTCAGGCCGTGATATTCAGCCGCCAGCTCCCCGCCAATGGCCGCCGCATCGTCCCGTTCTGCGGCCAGACGCGCCGCCTCGCTGTTGCTGGCCACCGAAATCTGCTCGGCATTGGGCAGATTCTGCCGCAACCAGCCTTGGCACTGCGCCAACGACTGGGCATGCGAGTAAACCACACGAATCCCCTCCAGACCGGGGTCCGCGCTGCGGCGCATCAAGTTTTGCCGCACCCGTACAAAAACCTCGCCACAAATCACCAGATCAGCGTCCAGCAACAAGTCCAAGGTGCGGGAAATAACCCCCTCGGTCGAATTCTCGATTGGCACTACACCGTAATGGGCCTCACCGCGTTCGACGGCACGGAACACCTCATCAATCGATGCCTGCGGCAGACGGCTGGCGGACTGGCCAAACTGCTTGATCGCTGCCTGCTCGGAAAAGGTGCCTTGTGGACCGAGGTAGGCAACCGACAGGGGTTGCTCCAAGGAACGACAGGCTGACATGATCTCGCGGAACAGAATGTTGACACTAGCCCCCGTCAACGGACCGCTATTTTGTTCGGTAAGGCGACGCAACACCTGCGCCTCGCGCTCCGGGCGATATACCGGCGCCTGACCCTTGCTGTGGCCAACCGCCTGAGCCAGGCGACCACGAGCGTTGAGCAAAGCGAGGATCTGATCGTCCACCGCATCAATCTGAGCGCGCAGATCTGTCAATGTATTTTGTTTGGACTCATCCATGGCGGCGCGAGAACTCGTGGAGAAAATGGACCAAGGCCTGAACCCCCTCGGTGGGCATCGCGTTATAAATCGAAGCGCGCATCCCGCCCACCGATTTGTGGCCCTTCAACTGGACCAAGCCGGCGGCCTTGGCCTCGGCAAGAAAGGCGTCATTGAGCCCTTCGTCGCGCAAAAAGAAGGGCACATTCATGCGCGAACGGCAGGCCGGGTCGACCATCGTGGTATAGAAATCATTCTGATCGAGGGCGTCGTAGAGTATTTTTGCCTTGGTGATATTGCGCTGCTCCATGGCCGCCACGCCCCCTTGCTCCTTCAGCCAGCGGAAAACCAAACCAGCAATATAGAGGCTGTATGTCGCCGGCGTGTTGTACATCGACTGATTGTCCGCGACGATGCGGTAATCAAAGGCACTCGGACAGTGCGGCATAGCCCGGCCCAGCAAATCATCCCGGACAATCACGAAGGTCAGACCCGCCGGACCAATATTCTTCTGCGCCCCGCCAAAAATCAGTCCATATTTTGCGACATCAATCTGTCGCGACAGGATATGCGAAGACATATCCGCTACCACCGGCACCTCAGCGCGACCTACCTGCGCTAGGTCAGGTTCGAAGGGATATTCGACCCCGCCAATCGTCTCGTTGGTACAGGTAAAGAGGTAAGCCGGATCGGCCGATAGCTTCCAGTTCGCCATTGGCGGTACCGTTGTATGACCGACCGGCTCGGCCGTTGCAGCGATGTTGACCGTGGTGTAGCGGCGCGCCTCTTTCTGCGATTTTTCTGACCAGATACCGGTCACCACATAATCGGCCGTCTGTTTCTGGCCGATCAGGTTCAGCGGAATAATCGCGTTCTGCGCAATGGCCCCGCCCTGCATAAACAGGATGCGGTAGTTCGCCGGCACCGCCAACAGGTCACGGAAATCGGCCTCCGCCGCAGCGGCGATCCCCGAGAATTCCTTGCCGCGATGACTCATCTCCATCACCGACATGCCGCAACCCTGCCAGTTGACCAGCTCATCGCGAGCCTGCTCGAGGACCTCGCGCGGAAGCACCGCCGGGCCGGCACTAAAGTTATAGATTCGTTCCATGTTCGATAAGGGGTGTCAGGGCAACTTGTGAAGCCATTCTACCAGCTAGTCAGCGCCTATTATTCCTTCCCAGAACGCCAGATCGAGGCCACGATCCAGATACTGTTGACCACCGCCAGCATGAAGCCCAATGCGCCTAATAAAGGCAGACCGAAAAAGTCCGGGCCGCCATCGACGGTCAGGACGATAGACGAACCAATAACCAGCGAGGCAGTCAATATACCCATCGTGAGACGGTTAGAGGCCCGATTGATCTGCGCGCCGAAACTGTCGAGTCGTTTCAGATCCAGGTCAATGCGCAGCCGCCCTCGGCGCGCCTGACGCAACAGGCGCACCAGATCGCGTGGCAAACCCGTAATAACGCCCGCCAACTCCTTGAGGCTACGCCGGGTCCGCGCCAGCACCGCAGCGGGTGTATAGCGCGCTTCCATCAGGGCACGGACGAAGGGCTCCAGATCATCGACCATGTGAAACTCCGAATCGAGCTGATGCCCCAAGCCTTCGAGCGTAATCAAGGCCTTGAACAACAAGGTCAGATCCGGCGGCAATGCCAGATTGTTACCGCGCATAATGGCCGTCACATCCGACAACAAGGCCCCCAAGCGAATATCCTTCAGGGCCAGATTGTCATAACTCATCACCAGCTCGGTCAGGTCATAGGCCAGCTTTTCCTCGTCGATCTCGGCATCCCCGGCCCAGACTACCAGCACATCCAGCATGCCGATCTCATCCTTGCCGATCAGGGCATAGAGGAACTGGATCAACTGTTCACGGCGTGCCACCGTCAACTGGCCCACCATGCCGAAATCAATCATGCCAATCCGGTTGCCGGGCAGAAACAGGATATTGCCTGGATGTGGATCAGCGTGGAAATGGCCATGCACCAAGATCATCTTGAGCACCGCATCAGCCCCGCGCCGCGCCAACAGCGCCAAGTCATACCCCGCCTCACGGGCCTTGGCAAAGTCGGTGCCCTGGATGCCCTGCAAGCGCTCCTGCACATTCACGCTATCGCGACAATAATCCCAATAGACGCGCGGCACCCGTACCGTATCGTCACCGGCAAAATAGCCCGCAAAACTGTCCAGATTGCGCGCCTCCTTGACCAGATCGGTCTCGCGCGTCAGAGAACGCCTTAACTGGGCCACGATCTGCACCGGACGATAGTTACGCGTCTCAGGCCACTCCAGCTCGACGATGCGCGCCAGTTGATCGAGGATACGCAAATCGGCATCGATCTTGGGCAGGATGTTCGGGCGCCGCACCTTGACCACTACCGGGGTGCCGTCATGCAAAACTGCGGCATGAACCTGGGCGATCGAGGCCGCCGCAAAGGCTTCTTTCTCGAACAACTGAAAGACCTCGTCGAGCGGACGACCGAAGGCCTCAGTCAAAGTATGCTCAACCACCTCAAAGGCCACTGGCGGCACCTGGTTGTGCAGCTTTTCCAGTTCCTCAATCCACTGTGGCGCAAAAACATCGACGCGCGTGGCCAGTACCTGACCAAGCTTGACGAAGGTTGGCCCCAGCTCAGTTAGGGCCAGTCGCAAGCGCACCGGCTGATCGAGGTGTTCAACATCGCGAGACGGCTGCCAGCGCACCAACCGCCCGGCCCGCTCCAGGGTGCGCGCCACCCCCGAATGCTTGACCAGATCGCCCCAGCCGTAATGCACCAACACGGTCGCAATTTCCTGCAGACGGTGCAAATCGCGCATCAGCGCCATGGTTTCACGCAGCATAAGAGTATGAGTGCATTCAGGCCGGTAATGCCCGCATACTAGACCAGCTGTGCCAGCAACGCACTAAACCCCTGCATCGACCCGCTCATTACCATCCGCACTTGATAATCATTCTTGGATGAGTATAATCTGCTGCTAATGAAACCGAGCGATCCTGTCCTGACTCAACTCGACCAACTCCCTGTCGGCATGCTCGCCACGGTGTGTTACATCGAGGCTCAGACCGAGATGACCGCTCGCCTGCGTGCCCTTGGCATCAAGCCAGGCAATCAGATCAGCGTCGTACGAAGCGCCCCCCTGTCCGGACCGTTGCAGATTCGTGCCGGCCAGACCGACATCATCCTGCGCCGCAGCGAAGCCGCCACCATTCATGTCAACCCGGCTTTCTAGTCAAAACGAATCCGCATGAGCAAGGCACGCATCGCTCTCGTCGGCATGCCCAACACGGGCAAATCCACCCTCTTTAATCGTCTCTCGGGCGCCAGTGCCCGTGTCGGCAACTGGCCGGGAATGACCGTCGAACTCGAGATTGCCCGTCTCTTGGTCGGTGCCCGCATGGTCGAACTAGTCGACCTGCCCGGCCTCAACAACCTGCATGGCTTCAGCGAGGACGAACGGATTGCCCGCCACTTTCTTGAAACGCAGCCCCTTGATGCCCTGGTCGTGGTCCTCAACGCCACCCAGATCGAACGCCAACTTGCCTTCGCCCTGCAGATCAAACAACTTGGACTGCCCCTGGTCCTGGTTCTCAACATGGCTGACGAGGCCATCCGCCGGCATGTCCTGATTGATCGTGAGGCCCTAGAAAAGGCCCTGGGCTACCCCGTCTGTCTCATCAGCGCAAAATATGGCCATGGCACCCAAGCCGTGCGTCAGGCCCTGGAAGCCGTTTTACAAAACCAGGCAGCCAGCGCACCCTCCCAGCCACGCGCCACGCAAATTCAGGCCCTGCTTGAAGACGATGCCATTGAAGTTCAGACCACCGCGCTGCTGGCTGAGGCGGTGCGAACGCCACAAACGCCCGCCATCACTTATACCGATCGTATCGACAGCCTTCTCCTCCATCCCGGCTTGGGTGTTGTCGCATTTTTCTTCATCCTGCTCGGCCTGTTCCAGATCGTCTACAGCGTTGGCGCCCCCCTGCAAGAACTCTTTGGAGAGATTCTGGAGGCCGCCAAGACTGACTGGATCGCGCCCCTTCTCACCCCCCTGCCCGCGGCCCTGACCAGTTTCCTGTTGGATGGCCTCTACGACGGGGTCGGCACCGTGGCCACTTTTCTGCCCATCATCCTGACCTTCTACCTGGTCATGAGCGCCGTCGAAGACAGTGGCTATATGGCCCGCGCCGCCTTCCTGATGGATGCACTGATGTCGCGCATGGGTCTGGACGGCCGCGCCTTTGTCATGCAAATCATGGGCTTTGGCTGCAATGTCCCGGCCGTCATGGGGACGCGCGTCTTGCGCAACCCCCTGCAACGCCGCCTGTCCATGCTGATCATCCCCTTCTCGCTCTGTTCGGCCCGCCTGCAAGTCTTCCTCTTCTTTACCACCGCCGTTTTTTCGCCGCAGGCAGCGCCCTGGGTTCTGTTGTCTTTTTATATCCTCTCCTTCCTGGTCGCCTTTCTCACGGCCTTTATCTGGCGGGGTCAGGTGGGCGAACAAGAGCCGCTGGTTATGGAATTGCCCCCCTATCGATACCCCACCTTCGCCTATCTAGCCCTGCAAGCCCTGCGCGAGGCGGGACAGTTTCTGCGAGGTGCCGGTGGGTTCATCATCGCCGGTGTCGCCATTATCTGGCTCCTTACCCATCTCCCCTGGGGCGTCACGCCTGCGAGTCCCCAGTCCTGGGCTGGCCAGATCGCCACCTTTACCACCCCCCTCTTCGAACCGCTCGGCATTAACAACCTGCTGTCCATTGCTTTAATGTTCGGCTTCGTCGCCAAGGAAGTCGTGGTCGGCGCCCTCGCCGTTATCTACGGGGCCGGCCCCAACGAATTGGCCGGCATCGTGGCGCGCAGCATGGACTGGCGACAGGCCTACAGCTTTATGCTCTTTACCCTGCTCTACACACCGTGCCTGGCGACCCTGGCCACGATTCGCCGCGAATCGCGCAGCCTAAAATTCACCTTCGCTTCCATGGCCTGGTCGATTGCAGTAGCCTGGCTGGCCAGCTTTGCGTTCTACCAGATCGTGACCTACTGACCCCACAAGGGTCTTCAGCGTCCGCCTCCCGGCCCTCCTTGGCCCCGCTCACGCCCCTTCCCCCTTTCGCCATTCCCGCCGTAAGATGGCGCCGCCATGTCTGCGACGCGCCCCGCCCTGCCGCTCCCAAGCCACCTGCTCTACACGGTGGGCAGTGGCTTTCTGCTCTCTTTATTCCTCATCATCGCGATGAGTCTCACCGGTCTCGGGGCATTAGAAGAGAATAACCAGCGTCTGGCCCGCATCACCGACGA
>Ga0209835_1000071_pt1 | contig 68615 bp, 57 predicted proteins | sample LakKivwa52mmetaG_FD_184138 | JGI IMG/M metagenome (GOLD analysis project Ga0209835, IMG submission 184138) | Anoxic lake water microbial communities from Lake Kivu, Rwanda to study Microbial Dark Matter (Phase II) - Lake Kivu water 52m metaG... | ecosystem: Environmental > Aquatic > Freshwater >...
CTCTGTTATGCCGGCCCGGTTCTGCATACGCGCCCGGATGGCATGGCCAACCGCCGCGAGCCATATCAGTTGGGCGCTGAGTTGTTTGGTCACGCAGGCGTTGAGGCCGATCTGGAGATCCTCACCTTGCTACTGGCGGCGATGCAGGCCTGTGACCTTGTTCACACGCGTGTCAGCCTTGGCCATGTCGGATTATTCCGCGCCTTGGTGCGGGCAGCGGGGCTGGATGCAGAGACTGAGGCCGCTTTGTTTACTGCCTTGCGCCACAAGGATGTGCCGGAGTTAACGGCGCGCGTGGTGGGGCTTGAGGTGAAATGGCGGGCAGCTTTCCTGGCTTTGACCGAGCTCTATGGTGGAGTGGAGGTAATCGATACCGCACGGGCGCAATTGCCGGCCGTGGATGGCGTTGTGCAGGCCTTGGATGAGCTCGCGATCTTGACTCGGGGTGTTCATGGCGCGGATATCGGCATTGATCTCGCCGATCTGCGCGGCTATGGCTATCACAACGGCGTGGTGTTCGCGGGCTATGTGGGCGGGCAGGCGCAGGCTGTAGCCTTGGGTGGGCGCTATGACGGGACAGGTGCGCGTTTCGGACGCGCCCGACCGGCCACAGGATTTAGCCTCGATCTGCGCCGGGTTCTGGATGTCATGCCTGAACCGGTAGCCACATCCGGGATTTTGGCCCCGTATGGCAATGCGATCGGGCTGTTGGACGAAATAGCGCGCTTGCGAGCGGCGGGTGAGCGCGTGGTTGTGGAGTTGCCGGGCCAAGAGGTTTGGCGCGCCAACTCGGGTTGCGACCGTATCTTGATTCAGGCGGGGTCTGCATGGCAGATCCAGCCCCTTATTTGAACGAAGGAAATATTATGAAGAATGTTGTGGTAATTGGTACGCAATGGGGCGATGAAGGCAAGGGCAAGATTGTCGATTGGCTGACCGACCACGCCCAAGGCGTGGTGCGTTTTCAGGGGGGCCACAATGCCGGCCACACCTTGGTGATTGGCGGCAAGAAGACCGTGCTGCATCTGATTCCGTCGGGCATTCTGCGGGCCGGCGTTCGTTGCTTTATTGGTAATGGTGTGGTGGTTTCGCCCGAGGCGCTGATCGAAGAGGTCGAGATGCTGGAAAAGGGGGGTATTGATGTTGCCAGCCGCCTGATCATCTCCGAGGCCTGCCCGCTGATCCTGCCGCATCACATTGCCCTCGACCAGGCCCGCGAGGCGGCCAAGGGTGCTGGCAAAATTGGTACCACCGGGCGTGGCATCGGGCCGACCTATGAAGACAAGGTGGCGCGCCGTGCCCTGCGCGTGCAAGACCTGATGTATCGCGAGCGTTTTGCCGCCAAATTGGGCGAGATCCTCGACTATCACAACTTTGTCCTGAAGCACTATTTCAAGGCCGAGACGGTGGACTTTAATCAGTCGTTGGACCGCGCCATGGAATTGGCCGAGAAGATCAAGCCGATGATCGGCGATGTGCCGCGTATGCTTTACGAGGCCAACAAGCGTGGCGAAAATCTGCTGTTTGAGGGTGCGCAGGGCACGCTGCTGGATATTGACCACGGTACCTACCCGTTTGTCACCAGCTCCAACTGCACCGCTGGCGGGGCAGCAACTGGTTCAGGTATGGGACCCAATGGGATGCATTATGTATTGGGTATTACCAAGGCCTATACCACGCGCGTTGGCGGGGGCCCGTTTCCCACCGAGTTGTTCGACGACACCGGCAAGTGGCTGTCCGAGAAGGGCAACGAGGTTGGTGCGACCACCGGCCGTGCCCGCCGTTGTGGCTGGTTTGATGCTGCGGCGCTTAAGCGTTCGATTCAGATCAACGGCGTCACCGGCCTGTGCGTGACCAAGCTTGATGTGCTGGACGGCATGGAAACCGTGCGTATCTGTACCGGCTACAAGCTGGCTAATACGGTGTGTGACATCCTGCCGGTGGGAGCTGAAAGTTTGACTGACTGCGAACCGGTGTACGAAGACTGGGCGGGCTGGAGTGATTCGACCGTAGGCAAGACCCGTTTTGAAGATCTGCCGGCCAACGCGCAAAAGTACCTTAACCGGATGCAGGAACTGTGTGGCGTACCGGTGGATATCATCTCGACGGGTCCGGATCGCGCCGAGACCATCGTCGTGCGCCACCCCTTCCTTTGATGGGGTGGGTCGTCAAGAAAAGCAATAAAAAACGCATGAATCGGGGGATTCATGCGTTTGCATTTGGTGCCCAAGAGAGGACTCGAACCTCCACACCGTTGCCGGCGCTAGGACCTGAACCTAGTGCGTCTACCAATTCCGCCACCTGGGCAATTCAGGAAGGCGAATTCTAGTGAATTTATCTGGAAGCTGTCAATGACAAATAGGAAAAATGCCGGTTCTTCGGCCGATCAGGGCAACAAACCGGCCCAGGCGCAGGGCGGCCATAAAGCGCGCAAAGGACAACAAAAGGCCTTGCGTTGGCAAGATCCGCACCTGGAGCGGGAACGGGCCAAGTACGATGAGCCCATGCCTAGCCGGGAGTTTTTGTTGCAGCTGGTCGAAGCGGCGGGAGAGCCGTTGGAGGTCGATGTCCTGGCGCAGCGTCTGGGGATGCTGGCTGAGGAGGAGGAGCCCTTCCGCCGGCGTTTGCAGGCGATGCAGCGCGATGGTCAGTTGATGTTTAACCGCCGGGGCCTGCTCTGTCTGCCGGAGAAGATCGAGGCCAAGGCTGGGCGTATCGAAGGTCATGCTGATGGCTACGGTTTCTTTATCCCCGACGATGCCTCCGGCGACCTGCGCCTGACTGAGAAGGAGATGCATCAGGTCTTGCACGGTGATCGTGTGATGGCGCGGGGCCACGGTGCGGATCATCGCGGTCGTCGTGAGGGCAAGATTATTGAGGTTCTGGAGCGCGGCATTACCCGTCCGGTGGTGGGGCGTTTTTACATTGAGCACGGCTATCAGTGGGTGATTGCCGAGAACCCGCGCATCAATCAGGACATCGTGGTGCCGAAGGGCAACGAGGGTAATGCGGGCTTCGGCCAAGTGGTTATGGTCGAGGTGGTGGAATATCCGACCAAGCATTCGCCGGTGATCGGTCGTATCACTGAGGTGCTGGGTGGCTATGCCGATTCTGGCATGGAGATTGAGATCGCCCTGCGCAAACATGATCTACCGTTTGAGTTTCCGGAGGCCGTTGCTGCCGAGGCTAAAAAGCTACCCAAGACCGTGCGCAAGACCGATCTGGGCCAGACCCCGGAAGGCTTGGAACGCGAGGACGCGAGGGCTTTGCCGCTGGTGACCATTGATGGCGAGGACGCGCGTGATTTTGATGATGCCGTGTACTGTACGCCGGAAGGACGCGGTTTCCGTTTATTCGTAGCGATTGCTGATGTGTCGCACTATGTGCGGCCGGGCGCGCCACTGGATGCTGAAGCCTATAGCCGCAGTACCTCGGTTTATTTCCCGCGCCGGGTAATTCCGATGTTGCCGGAGGAGTTATCGAACGGCCTCTGTTCACTTAATCCGGCGGTCGATCGCCTGTGCGTGATGTGCGAGATGGAGATAACCTCGACCGGGCGGATCAAGAAACATCGTTTCTATCCAGCGGTGATGCATTCCAAAGCCCGTTTGACCTACAACCAGGTCTGGGACTGGCTATCGGGTAGCGTACCCGTGCCGGAGGATAAAACTACCTTGTTACCAGATCTGCAAAACTTGAACAAGTTGTTTAAGTTATTGTTGAAGGCCCGCGGCGAGCGGGGCGCGATTGAGTTTGAGACGCTGGAAACCAAGATGTTCTTCAACGATGCCGGCAAGATCGAGCGCATCGTGCCGACCTCACGCAACGACGCGCATCGCATCATTGAAGAGTGCATGCTGGCCGCCAATGTCTGCGCCTCTGAGTTCCTGCAAAAGAAAAAGCACCCGACGCTTTACCGCGTTCACCAAGGTCCAACCCAAATCAAGCTGGAAAAGCTGCATGCCTTCTTGGCTGAATTTGGTTTGCACCTGGCCGGCGGTGACGAGCCCCACGCTAAGGATTACGCTGATCTGCTGGCTAAGGTCAAGGGTCGTCCGGATGAGCAATTGTTGCAAACGGTGATGTTACGTTCGCTCCATCAGGCTGTGTACAGCCCGGAGAATGTTGGCCACTTTGGTCTCGCCTACGAGTCTTATACCCATTTCACCTCGCCCATCCGGCGCTATCCAGACTTGCTGGTGCATCGTTCGATTAAGGCCTGTTTGGCGGCGACGCAGTACAAGCCGGGTTCCTGGGAGGCCATCGGCGTCCATTGCTCGAGCAACGAGCGACGCGCCGATGAGGCCTCGCGTGATGTGACCGCGTGGTTGAAGTGTTTCTTCATGCAAGATCATATTGGCTTCGAGTATGAAGGGGTAATCAGCGGCGTGACCAGTTTTGGTATCTTCGTTGCGCTCAATGAGGTCTATGTCGAGGGTCTGGTACATGTCTCGGATTTGGGCACGGATTACTTCCACTTTGACGCCGCGCGCCACCAGATGTTGGGCGAACGCACGGCCAAACGCTACCGTTTGGGCGATCCCATCCGCATCAAGGTGGTGCGGGTCGATCTGGATGCCAGCAAGATTGATTTTGCGCTGGTTACAGAGTCGGCGGTGAAGGAGCCCGAGCCGGCCAAGGCTCCGCCGCGCAAGGCTGGAAGTGGAACGACCAAGGCCAATAAGTCGGCACCAAAAGCGGTTGCAAAACCGGCTACAAAAGCGGCGACCAAAGCGACGGGGGCTGGTCATGCTAAGGGTGGCCAAGCTAAGGGTGGCCAAGCTAAGGGTGGGCGTCGGTGAGTTGTATTAAACGCCCCAATTACATAAGTCTAGCCTCTGATGGCGGGATAGGCCGTGTATGGCTAGGAGCGCAGCCCTCGGGGCAATTTTTGATCGGCCTGAAGGTTGATTTGCTAAAGGACATTAGTCGCGTCCAAGCCCTGCCGACGAGGGATGCGGCATGAGTCAACGCCAAGTGTTGCATGGCTTTCATGCGGTGGTGTCGCGGCTGCGGCATCATGCGGAAAGCATTCAGGCGATTTATCTGGACAAAGATCGGCGTGACAAGCGGGCCCGTGACTTGATTCAACTGGCTGAGACGCGCGGAGTACGGCTCGTTTTGTCGGAAGGGGCGCGCTTATCCGAGATGGCTGGCGGCCACCTGGGTAATACCCAGGGTGTGATTGCCTTTGCCGAGCCGGTCAAGCTGGCCCTGAACCTCGCCGAGGTTTTGGACACGGCCACCGAGCCGCCGCTATTTCTGGTGCTCGATGGAGTGACCGATCCACATAATCTGGGTGCTTGTCTGCGCAGTGCGGACGCCTTTGCCGCCCATGCGGTGATTGCCCCCAAGGATCGTTCCGCTGGCCTCACGGCGGTGGCGATCAAGGCGTCGTCTGGGGCAGCCGACCATGTTCCCTATCTGACCGTTACCAATCTGGCGCGTAGCCTGCGCGAGATGAAAGAGCACGGCATCCTCATCGTCGGTGCCGATGCCGAAGGAACGCTCGATCTGAACGAGGCCGACCTGTCCGGCGCAACGGCACTGGTCCTGGGCGCCGAAGGTGAGGGTTTGCGTCGTCTGACGCGCGAGCATTGTGATGTTTTGGTGAAGATTCCCATGCAGGGACAGGTTGAAAGCCTCAATGTCTCAGTCTCGGCGGGGGTTTGTCTCTACGAGGCGCGTCGGCAACGCGCCACAGTGGGTTTGTGAGAAGAGTCTGAATATGGATGTTCGGGCGGCCTGGACGATCTTTAATCGCAGCGAGCTGTTGTTCGGCCAACAGGCCCTGGAATCTGCGCTCGATCGCCTGGCGGGTGAGATCCGGGCCGTACTCGCGGATCGCTTGCCGCTGGTGTTGACGGTCATGAATGGCGCTGTGGTCTTCGCCGGGAGACTGTTGCCGCGTCTGGAATTTCCGCTTGAGTGTGATTATCTGCATGCCACCCGCTACCGGGATACGACAGCAGGTAGCGGCATCGACTGGCAGGCTCTGCCGAAGAAAGCGGTTGAGGGACGCTGTGTGCTGGTGCTGGACGATATCCTCGATGAGGGGATTACGCTGGCGGCCATTCGCGAGAAACTGCTGGATATGGGAGCGGCTGAGGTATGGATCGCGGTCCTTGCCGAGAAACGCTTGCCACGCACAAAGCCCGTCAGGGCGGATTTCGTGGGGCTGGAGGTGCCCGATCGCTATGTCTTTGGCATGGGCATGGATGTCTATGGGTTCTGGCGTAATTTGCCGGGTATCTATGCCGTGACCGACGCATCGGTTACCGACGCGTCTGTTACGGCCACGCTTTAAGGGGACCGAAGATGTTGGGAATTATCGGTGGATCCGGTCTGGGGCGGTTTCCGGATTTGGTGATCGAGCGACGCGAGGTGGTTCGCACGCCTTATGGTGCGCCTTCGGCAGCCTTGGTTTTTGGGCAACTGGCCCAGGAGCCGGTGGTCTTCCTTGCCCGCCATGGTTTGGGTCATACCATCCCGCCGCATCGTATCAATTACCGTGCCAACTTGTGGGCCCTTCGCGAGGTCGGGGTGGAGCAGGTGCTTGCCATCGCCACAGTGGGCGGTATCCATGCGGATTTGGCTCCGGGCCACTTCGCCGTGCCCGATCAACTTATCGATTACACCTGGGGTCGCGAAGCGACCTTTGCCGAATACGGCGGTGATAATCCGGTTACGCACCTCGACTTTTCAAGGCCGTATTGTCCGGCTTTGCGGGCGCTTTGCTTAACGGCTTTAGAGGCGGCGGGCGAGCCTTTCATGGCGCGCGGGACCTATGGCGTGACGCAGGGACCACGCCTGGAGACCCCGGCCGAGATCGAACGCATGGCGCGGGATGGGGCGGACATGGTGGGTATGACCGGGATGCCGGAGGCCTATCTCGCTCGTGAACTGGATCTTTGTTATGCCACCCTCGCCGCGAGCGTCAACTGGGCCGCCGGGCGGAACGGGTCGGACCAGATTCGCATGGAGTCCATTGCCGAGATACAGGCAGGTTTGGTGGCTCGCATGCCCGGTATTCTGACGGGCATCATTCGGGGGTTGGGCGGCGCGAGCAAGCGCAGTAAGTAAGCCCCGGCGTTCTAAACCGACACCTGGAGTTCTTTCAATAAGGCCCGCTCCAGCGCCATCCGCGGCTCAGCGTTAGCAAGCCTTTCTCCGTCCAAAACAAATACATCTTCGGCTCGCCCGCCGAGGGTGTGGATGCGTGCCGTTCGAACCTCGACATGGTGGTCGGCCAGGGTCCGCGCTACGGCGTAGAGCAGTCCGGGTCGGTCGCCCGCAGTAAAGCTCAGGATGTAATCATTGCGCCCCTCACTCCGAGTCAGTGACAGTTGCGGGGCGAGCGGGAAGGCCCGCAATTGACGGGTCATTCGTCCCGGGAGGGCCGAGGGGGTATGCCCCTGGATGATCTGCTCGGTCAACTCATGTTCAATGTAGTTGAGGATGTCACGGTAGGAGTGGTGAATGTGTGCGGGGTCCATGATCAGAAAGCTATCCAGCACATGGCCGTCGCAGGTGGTATGGATGCGTGCTTCAAGGACGGAATAACCGAGGTGCGCAAAAAAGCCGCAGATTAGGGCAAACAGTCCGTGTCGGTCCGCTGCATGAACTAGGACCTCGACCCCTTCGCCGATCGGCGACATGCGGGTACGCACGAGGGTTGATGGGCCTTGGCGCAGGGCGGCGAGCAGGGTGCGGGTCTGCCAAGCGATTTCTTGGGCCGCATTGCGCAGGAACCAGAGATCGTCGAGGCGTCCCCAGAGTACGGTTTCGGCACCGTCTGACCAGCCGTGCAGGCGCAGGAGGGTACGGGCCTGTTCCTGTCGTTCTTCGACGGAGTCGGTGGTAACCGTGTGGCCTTCCAGGCGGTTGCGGGTAGCGTAGTAAAGGGTCTTGAGCAGGTTGTCTTTCCAGGCGTTCCAGATGGCCGGATTAGTGGCGCGGATGTCACACAGGGTGAGGAGATAGAGCGCGTTGAGATGCCGCAGATCGCCGCAACGCTCGGCAAAGGCAGCGATGACCTCGGGGTCAGAGAGGTCCTGTTTCTGCGCCGTGGTGGACAGGGTCAGGTGTTCGCGTACCAGCCAAATCAAGAGTTCGCTGGCCTCTTTCGGGAGGCTATGAGTGCGGCAGAAACGCTGCATCTCGATGGCTCCCAAGGTCGAGTGGTCACCGCCGCGGCCCTTGGCAATGTCGTGAAAGAGGGCCGCAAGATAGAGGATATAGGGCGCATCGAATCCCTGCATGATGCGGTGCGCGAGAGGGAATTCGTGGGCAAGTTCCGTCAAGGCCAGACGGCGTAGGTTGCGTAACAGCATCAGGCTGTGTTCGTCGACCGGGTGAATATGGTAGAGGTCATGCTGCATCTGCCCGGTGATCTTGGCGAAGGCGGGAATGTAGCGGCCGATAAGACCCAGTCGGTGCATCAGGCGCAGGGCTTGGGTGACGCCGCGGGGTTGCCGCAGAATGGCGATGAATTGGCTCTGGTGCAAGGGATTGCGACGATAGGTCGCGTCGATGTGAGTTCCCGCCCGAGCCAGCAGACGCAGGGCGCGCGGGCTGAATCCGGTCAGTTCTGAGTGATTTTGCAGGTGCAGGATGCATTCCAGAATCTGTTCCGGATGGGATTTGAAATCAGTAGATTCTGGCAGGTCGAAGGCCTGCGGATCGGCGTGACCCTCGATGACTTGCGCCAGGGCACCGAGCAAGATCTGGTTAGCCGTGGCCACAGTGTGGGCCGTGCGGAAGAAGCGTTGCATCAAGATCTCGGAGGCGCGCCGCGTCGGCGTGGCAGAGAGGCCGAGTTCGGCCGCGATGCGTTCCTGAAACTCGAACAACAATCGCTCTTCACGCCGGCCAGAGGCCAGATGCAGGCGGATGCGCAGGTGGGAGAGGAAATTGCGGCTACTGCGAATGCGGCGTATCTCGGCTCGAGAGAGGAGCCCATCTGGCAACATTGCGGTCAGGCTGTCCGAGCCCTGTCGGGCGAAACCGGCTGCCTGTCCAACCCAGTCGATCATGTGCAGATCACGCAGCCCACCAGGGCTGTCCTTGAGGTTGGGTTCCAGCATGAGGCCACGATCAGAGAAACGCCCATGGCGGTCGGTTTGTTCCATCCCCTTGCCGGCTAAAAAGGCGGCCGGATCCATGGCCGTCGTGAGGTGGGTTTGCAGTCGTGCCGCCAGTTCGCGATCCCCGCAGAGGTAGCGAGCCTCGAGCAGGTTGGTCTGGATGGTGATGTCTTTTCTTGCCTCCTCCACACATTCAGACAAGCGGCGCACACTATGGCCTACCGGCAGACCACAATCCCAAAACAAGCCAATCAGCGGCTCGAAGTGGGTTAGATCGGCCTCGGGTAGGGCATCGTCGAGCAGGATCAGCAGGTCGATGTCGGATTGAGGAAACTGCTCACCGCGCCCGTAACCTCCTACCGCGATCAGCGCTGCCGCAGCCGGCAGGTCATGGTGCTGCCAGATGGTCTGCAAGAGAAGATCAGCGGCACGGGTCAGGTCGCGCAGCAAGGGCGGAACGCGGGGGCGGGCACGATAGCGGCCGATGGCTGCTTCACGCGCCGAGCGATAGGCATCGCGCCAGTCGTTCAGGGGTATCGCGTTCCGTGGCGAGGCAAACATCAGCCTGTGATGAAGGTCGGCAGCGGTGGCTTTCCAGCCGAGACGGTAAGAACCTCGTAACCCGTCTCGGTGACCAGTACGGTGTGTTCCCATTGCGCCGACAGGCTGCGATCTTTGGTAACCACGGTCCAGCCGTCGGGCGACATGCGGATATCGCGGCGGCCGGCATTGATCATCGGTTCGATCGTAAAGATCATGCCTGCCTCCAGGAGTGGGCCCTCGCTGGCGCGGCCGTAGTGCATGACCTGGGGATCTTCGTGGAAGGCACGGCCGATGCCGTGGCCGCAATATTCGCGCACCACCGAGTAGCCGCTGGACTCGGCGTATTTCTGGATGTTCGCGCCGATCAAACCAAGATGGATGCCTGGGCGCACAACCTGGATACCTTTCCACATGCATTCGTAGGTGATCTGGCAGAGGCGCTTGGCCTGAACGGAGGCATTGCCGACAATGAACATGCGACTGGTGTCGCCGTGCCAACCGTCCTTGATGACGGTGATGTCGAGATTGACGATATCGCCATCCTTCAACACCTTGTCGCCAGGGACACCGTGACAAACTTGGTGGTTGATCGAAGTGCAGATTGATTTCGGATAGGGCGTGTGGCCGCCGGGGGCGTAGTTGAGGGGCGCCGGGACACAACCCTGCACCTGGACCATGTAGTGGTGACAGAGCTGGTCGAGCTTCTCAGTGGTCACGCCAGGGACCACGAAGGGGGTGATGTAGTCGAGTACCTCACTCGCCAAGCGACCGGCGATACGCATTTTTTCGATGTCACCGACATTCTTGACGGAGATGCTCATTTGATGCGCATTCCGGGTTGGGCGCCGTTGTCCGGAGCCAAGAGGAAGGGTCCGCCGCGCTCGTCGGAGGCGGCTAAAACCATGCCTTCGCTCATCCCGAACTTCATCTTGCGGGGGGCAAGGTTGGCGACCATCACCGTGAGTCTGTCCACTAGGGTTTCTGCGGCGTAGGCCGCTTTTATACCCGCGAAGACCTGCCGCGGTTGGCTCTCGCCAATATCGAGTTCTAGGCGCAACAGCTTGTCAGCCCCCTCAACGGGTTCCGCCTTGACGATGCGGGCGATGCGCAGGTCAAGTTTGCTGAAATCGTCGATATTAATGGTTTCAGCAATGGGCTGGATGGCGTGTTGCTGATGCTCGGCGTGACGGGTCGGCGAGGGCTCCGGCGCAGCAGTGGCGGCTAGATTTTGGGTGTTTTCTTCTACCAGAGCGGCAATTTGTTTGGGATCAATGCGGGCCATCAAGTGCTGATATTCGCGGATGGAGTGACCAGCAGCCAAGGGTGCCCAGGGTTCGTTCCAAGTCAGCGGCGGGATGTTCAGGAAGGCCTCTACCTCTCCGGCCAGGACCGGCAGCACTGGCTTGAGATAGAGCGTCAGATCGCGGAACAGGGTCAGCGCGGTTGAGCACACGGTGTGCAGTTCAGCTGCGCGGCCCTCCTGCTTGGCCATTTCCCAGGGTTTTTGCTCGGCGATGTACAGGTTGGCCACATCGGCCAGACGCATGATTTCGCGCAGGGCACGGGCAAAGTCGCGCGACTCGTAGCTCTGCGCAATAAGACCCTCGGCAAAGGCGGACTGGAACTCGGCCGTCGCCGTGCTGTCGACGGGACCCAGTTGGCCATCAAAGCGCTTGCTGATAAAACCCGCGCAACGACTGGCGATGTTTACATATTTGCCGACCAAGTCTGAATTGACACGGGCGGAGAAGTCTTCGAGATTGAGGTCAATGTCTTCCAGAGTGCCGTTCAGTTTGGCGGCATAGTAATAACGCAGGCATTCCGGGTTGAGGTGCTTGAGATAACTCTCGGCGGTGATGAAGGTGCCGCGTGATTTGGACATCTTGCTGCCGTTGACGGTCAGGAAGCCGTGGCAGAACACGCTGGTCGGGGTACGGAAGCCGGCGTGATGCAGTTCGGCGGGCCAGAACAGGGCGTGGAAATAGAGGATGTCTTTGCCGATAAAGTGGTAGAGCTCGGCATCGGAATCAGGCCGCCAGAAGGCATCAAAGTCGACCCCACTGCGGTCACAGAAGTTTTTGAAACTGCCCATGTAACCGACCGGCGCATCGAGCCAGACATAGTAAAACTTGCCCGGGGCATTAGGAATCTCAAAGCCGAAGTAGGGTGCATCGCGTGAGATATCCCAGTCCGATAGACCACCGGCTAGCCATTCGCCGAGTTTGTTGCTGGCCTCGGCCTGGACTTGCGGCGGAGTAATCCAACCCTTGAGGAAATCGGCGCAACGCGGATCGGAAAGTTTGAAGAAGTAGTGCTCCGAATGTTTGCGCACTGGCACGGCACCAGATACGGCTGAATAGGGGTTGATCAGATCAGTCGGCTGGTAAGCGGCGCCGCAGGCCTCGCAGTTGTCGCCGTACTGGTCCTTGGCGTGGCACTTGGGGCACTCGCCCTTGATGAAGCGGTCAGGCAGGAACATCTGCTTTTCGGGATCAAAGTATTGCTCAATGGTGCGTACCTCAATCAGCCCGGCCTCGCGCAGACGCGAGTAGATGAGGTCGGCGTACTGCTGGGTTTCCGGGGTGTTGGTCGAATAATAGTTGTCGAATGCGACATGGAATCCGTCAAAGTCGCGTTTGTGCTCCTGCCAGACGCGGTCGATGAGTTGTTCTGGCGTGATGCCCTCGCGTTCGGCGCGCAGCATGATCGGTGCGCCATGGGTGTCATCGGCACAGCAATAAATGCATTGATGGCCGCGCATCTTCTGGAATCGGACCCAGATATCGGTCTGGATATATTCGACCAGATGGCCTAAGTGGATGCTGCCGTTGGCATAGGGCAGGGCGGAGGTAACCAGAATTTTGCGGGCGACGGACATGAACAGTGATGGATTAGTCGGTAAAGTGATGGCTATTGTAGCGGTTGGAGTTAGGAATGGCGGGTCTGGTATTGAATCCCGGGGTGAAGCGGCGCGAGGCCTGGGCCTGGGCCATGTTTGATTTCGCCAATTCGGGCTATACCACCGTCGTGATTACGGCGATTTACAGCGCTTATTTTGTCGCCGTCATCGCGGCTAATACGCCATGGGCAACTCTATTGTGGAGCGGGGCACTGGCGGTGTCTTACGCTCTCATCATGCTGACGAGCCCATGGCTGGGTCGCTGGGTCGATCGCGGTGCTGCCCAGGGCTGGCTACGCAAGAAACCGCTGCTCTGGGTGACCACCTTGGTTTGTGCGCTCGCAACGCTGGCGCTGGGGTGGGTCGAACCGGGGCAGATCGGCCTCGCCGTTATCCTCATTGTGGTCAGTAATCTGGCCTTCGGTACGGGTGAAAACCTGATCGCCGCCTTCCTGCCCGAACTCGCGCGCGGTCGTGGGCTGGGACGGTTATCTGGCTGGGGCTGGGGACTGGGTTATCTGGGTGGACTGCTGGCCCTGTTGGCTTGCCTTGCCTGGGTCGATCGCGGCCAGGCCTTGGGGCAGACCGCAGAGGGGTTCGTCCCCGGGGCCCTGGCAATCACGGCGGGCCTCTTTGTACTTACGGCCCTGCCTACCTTTATCTGGTTGCCCGAGCGGCCCGTCTTTCGCCCTAAGGCCGTCCGCGACACGCTGGATTTGAACTCGTTGAGCGCATTTCCCGATCTGCGCCGCTTTTTGCTCTGTCTCGTCGCTTACCAGTCCGGGGTGCAGGCCGTCATTGTTCTCGCTGCGATCTACGCCCAACAGGCGATGGGTTTTGACACCCGGCAGAGCATTATGTTGATCGCGGTCGTCAACCTGACGGCGGCCCTGGGTGCGGTGTTGTTTGGTTTCCTTCAAGACCGTATCGGCCATCAGGCCACCCTAGCAATGGTCCTGACGGGCTGGTTGCTGACGATCGTTCTGGCTTGGGCAGCGACTGAGGTGGGGCTATTCTGGGTAGCCGCCAACCTGGCCGGGCTTTGCCTGGGGGCCTCGCAATCGGCCGGGCGGGCCCTGGTGGCCTACCTTAGTCCGCGTGCCCGCGAGGCTGAGTTCTTCGGTCTCTGGGGTCTGGCCGTGAAACTGTCTTCTGCGCTCGGGCCGCTGCTCTATGGGGCCGTGGTTTGGATCAGCGCCGGCCAGCATCGTATTGCTATGCTGGCCTTGGCCCCCTTCTTTGTGGTTGGTCTGTGGCTACTGGCTGGGGTTGATTTACGCCGTGGGCGTCGGGCGGCGAGGCGTGGGCGCTGACAGGGCGGTGTGATTGGGATTGTGTTTCGCCGCGACCTTCGCTAGAATGCGCCCTCCCCAGGCGCGTAGCTCAGCTGGTTAGAGCATCACCTTGACATGGTGGGGGTCGTTGGTTCGAGTCCAATCGCGCCTACCAGCTACAAAAAGGCCAGAATCGCCTCCAATGCGGTTTTGGCTTTTTCCTTTTCTGGAGTTCTTGCAATGCCGGTTATTCGTCTTCCCGATGGTTCTGAGCGTCGTTACGATGATGCGGTCACCGTTCATGAAGTGGCTGCCAGCATTGGTGCTGGTTTGGCCAAAGCGGCGCTGGCTGGCAGGGTCGATGGTCGGCTGGTCGATACGGCTTATCGGATCGAGGCTGACTGCGCCCTCGCCATCGTCACCGACAAGGACGCCGATGGCCTGGATCTGATTCGCCATTCCACGGCACACCTTCTGGCTTATGCGGTCAAAGAACTGTTTCCGGACGCGCAGGTGACCATTGGCCCGGCGGTCGAAAACGGCTTTTATTATGACTTTTCCTATCAACGCCCGTTCACGCCGGAAGATCTGGCGGCGATGGAAAAGCGCATGGCTGAGTTGGCCAAGAAGGATATCAAGGTCAGTCGCGAGGAATGGAGCCGTAATGACGCGGTGGCCTTTTTCGAGTCGATTGGCGAGAAATACAAAGCCGAGATCATCCGCGCCATCCCCGCCGAGCAAACCCTGTCGCTGTACCGCGAGGGCGATTTCGTCGATCTTTGCCGTGGCCCGCATGTGCCGTCCACCGGCAAGCTCAAGCATTTCAAGCTGATGAAGTTGGCGGGTGCCTATTGGCGGGGCGACTCGAAAAATGAGATGTTGCAGCGCGTTTATGGTACGGCTTGGGCTAGCAAGGAGGACTTGGCGGATTACCTGCATCGTCTGGAAGAGGCCGAGAAGCGTGACCATCGCCGTCTGGGCAAGCAACTGGAACTCTTTCACTTGCAGGACGAGGCGCCGGGCATGGTGTTCTGGCACCCCAAGGGCTGGGTGATCTGGCAGGCGGTGGAGCAATACATGCGCGCCAAGTTTGTCGAATATGGCTATCAAGAGGTGAAAACGCCGACGGTGATGGATCGCAGCCTGTGGGAAAAATCGGGCCATTGGGACAACTACCGCGACAATATGTTCACCACCGCTTCGGAAAATCGGGATTACGCGGTAAAGCCGATGAACTGCCCCGGTCATGTGCAGATTTTTAATCATGGCCTGCATTCTTACCGCGATCTGCCGCTACGCATTGCTGAGTTTGGTTCCTGCCACCGTAACGAGCCGTCCGGTTCGCTGCACGGCCTGATGCGGGTGCGCGGCTTCGTGCAGGACGATGCGCACATTTTCTGTACCGAAGAACAGATTCAGTCCGAAGTGTCTGACTTCATCAAAATGCTTCAGGTTGTGTACGCCGATTTTGGCTTTAGCGATGTGCTGGTGAAGCTGTCCACGCGCCCGACCAAGCGGGTGGGTTCGGATGAGACTTGGGATCAGGCTGAGGCGGATTTGGCAGCGGCGCTGGATCAAAATGGTTTGGCCTACGACCTGCAGCCGGGCGAGGGCGCGTTCTATGGCCCGAAGGTCGAATTTACGCTGAAAGATTCGCTCGGCCGCCTTTGGCAGGTGGGCACCATCCAGCTCGACTTTAACCTGCCGGTGCGTCTGGGTGCCGAATATGTGGCCGAGGACAACACGCGCAAGCCACCGGTGATGCTGCACCGCGCCATCCTCGGTTCGATGGAGCGCTTCATCGGGATTCTCATTGAACATCACGCTGGTAGCCTGCCTCTGTGGTTGGCGCCGGTGCAGGCGGTGGTGATGAGTATTACCGATGCTCAGGCTGATTTTGTGGTTGATGTGGCCAATCAACTGAAACAACACGGTTTCCGGGTCGAAATGGACTTGAGAAATGAGAAGATTGGCTATAAAATCCGCGCCCACTCGATGCAACGCGTTCCTTATCAAGTAGTGATCGGGGACAAGGAGATGTCTGAAGGGCAGGTTGCCGTGCGCCGTCGAGGGGGTGAAGACTTGGGCTCAATGACGCTGGAGGCGTTTGTTGCCCTGTTGGAATCAGAATTGGCTTGTGCGTCTTGAAGACGCGATATTGTTTTAAGGGGAATTGAGCATCGCTTTGGAAAAGGAACAACGGATTAACGGGGAGATTACTTCACCTGAGATCCGGCTCGTTGGTGTTGATGGCGAGCAACTCGGAATTTGCAGTGCGCGTGAGGCCCTGTTCAAGGCTGAGGAAGCGGATCTGGATCTGGTTGAGATCGCCCCGCTGGCTCAACCGCCGGTGTGCAAGATCATGGACTTTGGAAAGTTCCGCTACCAGGAACAGAAGAAGCAGCATGAGGCGCGCCTGAAGCAGAAGCAGATTCAGATCAAGGAAGTCAAAATTCGTCCGGGTACCGACGAGAATGACTACCAGGTCAAGATGCGCGGTTTGTTGCGCTTCCTGGCGGAGGGAGACAAGGTCAAGGTGACTTTGCGCTTCCGCGGTCGTGAAATGGCCTATCAAAACATTGGTATGGACCAGTTGAAGCGTATTGAGGCCGATGCGATGGAAGTGGGTACGGTGGAGCAGATGCCCAAGCTGGAAGGCCGGCAGATGGTGATGGTCATCGGACCGAAGAAGAAAAAATGATTTTTGGGGTGATGCGGCCCCCAGCAGTTGAAGCCGCATCAATAAGTCGTGCCAGCAGGTTTAAAGTGTCTCTATGGGAGTCCACCTGTCCAGCACATATAAATGAAAGGAATCGGCCATGCCGAAAATGAAGACCAAAAGCGGGGCTGCAAAGCGTTTCCGCGTCCGGGGCAGCGGCAGTATCAAGCGCGGCCAAGCCTTCAAGCGTCATATCCTGACCAAGAAGACCACCAAGTCCAAGCGCCAATTGCGTGGCACCACCGCGGTGGCGGCGGGTGATCAACGCCATATTCGCGACATGATGCCGTACGCATAAGGAGAAACCATGCCCAGAGTTAAACGCGGAGTAACCGCACACGCCTCACACAAGAAGGTCATTGATGCCGCCAAGGGCTTCCGTGGTCGTCGTAATAATGTCTTCCGCGTCGCTAACGAAGCGGTGATGAAGGCCGGTCAATATGCTTACCGTGACCGTCGTCAGAAAAAGCGCCAGTTCCGTACCCTGTGGATCGCCCGTATCAACGCGGCCGCTCGCAGCTTGGATTTGACCTACAGCCAATTCATGCATGGTCTGAAGAAGACTGGCATTGATCTGGACCGCAAGGTGCTGTCGGATATGGCCATCTTCGACGAAGCGGCCTTTGCTCAAATCACCGAGCAGGTCAAGGCGGCCTTGGCGAACTGAGCACCGGACGATTTGACGCTCGGCGTCGAATTGACGGTCTAGTAGTACCCTGCCGGGGAAGACGCAAGTCCTCCCCGGTCTTGTTTGGAGCGGGACTTTTGTTGGCTGTGTTGAGGTTGCCCCATGTCTGATGCCATCCTGCGTGATGCCGAAACCGCGTTTGCGGCAGCCGCTTCGTTGCCTGTGCTCGACCAGGTCAAGGCCCGTTTTCTGGGTAAACAGGGTTGGATCACCGAGCAAATGAAGGCCCTTGGGGGCTTGCCGCCCGAGGCGCGGCGCGAGGCCGGTGCGGCAATCAACCAGATCAAGGAGGGCATCGAGACCCTGCTCAAGGCACGCCGCCTGGCTATTCAGGAGGCCGATCTGGCTCGCCAGCTGGCGGCTGAAGCACTGGACATTACTTTGCCGGGGCGCGGAGTGGGCGTAGGTGGACTGCATCCGGTGACCCGCACCTTGACGCGCATTGAGGCCCTGTTTACTACGCTGGGTTTTGCAGTGGCTGACGGTCCCGAAATCGAGACGGACTTTCACAATTTTACTGCCCTGAATATCCCCGAGGATCATCCGGCGCGGGCCATGCACGATACCTTTTATCTCGACGCAGGCCGGCTGTTGCGTACCCATACCTCGCCCGTGCAGGTGCGTTACATGCAGGACAATCCGCCCCCGATCCGTATCATTGCACCGGGGCGTGTGTATCGCTGTGATTCCGATGTGACCCATACGCCTATGTTTCATCAGGTCGAGGGTCTCTGGATTGATGAGACGGCGAGCTTCGCCGATCTGAAAGGGTTGCTGGCCGACTTCATGGCGCGATTCTTCGAGCGCGACAACCTGCCGGTGCGCTTTCGTCCGTCCTTCTTTCCGTTTACCGAACCGTCGGCCGAGATGGACATCGGATGCGTGATTTGTGGCGGAGAGGGTTGCCGTGTCTGCTCACACACCGGTTGGCTGGAGGTGCTAGGTTGCGGCATGGTGCATCCCAATGTGCTAGGCCATGTCGATATCGACAGTGAACACTGGCAGGGCTTCGCTTTCGGTCTGGGGGTCGAACGGCTCGCCATGCTGCGTTATGGGGTGGACGACTTAAGACTCTTTTTCGAGAACGATGTGCGGTTCTTGAAGCAATTCGCCTGAGGACGCCGCCATGCAATTTTCTGAATCCTGGTTGCGAACCCTGATTAATCCGTCACTCGATAGCGCCGCTCTGTCGCATCAATTGACTATGGCCGGTCTGGAGGTCGAGGCACTGGCGCCGGTCGCGCCCGCCTTCAATGCCGTGGTCGTGGCGCAAATTCTTTCCGCTGTAAAACATCCTGATGCTGATCGCTTGCAGGTGTGCCAGGTCGATGTCGGTGGCCCCGAGCCGCTGCAAATTGTTTGCGGCGCCCCCAATGCCCGCGCCGGTTTGAAGACCGCTTGCGCGCTCGTTGGTGCCAACTTGCCCGGCTTTGCGATCAAACGCGCCAAGGTGCGTGGGGTTGAGTCCTTGGGCATGTTGTGCTCGGCTAAGGAGCTCGGCATGGAAGCCCTTGCGGATGGGATTCTGGAGTTTCCGGCCGACGCGCCGCTTGGCCAGTCGGTGCGCGAGTACCTTGATCTGGACGATCAGTTGTTTACCCTCAAGCTGACGCCTAATCGCGGCGATTGCCTCTCCATTCACGGTGTGGCACGCGAGGTGGCGGCGATTACCGGGTCGGTTATGGCCTTGCCTGTAGCGGTGCCGGTGCCCGCCAGCCTGACCGATACGCCGCAGATCACGGTGGCCGCACCGGTCGCTTGCCCGCGGTACTGTGGTCGCATCGTACGGGGTGTGAATAGTTTGGCCGTCACGCCGGTCTGGATGCAGCGTCGTCTGGCGCGTTCCGGTGTGCGTGCCCTGCATCCGGTGGTGGACATCACTAACTATGTTTTGCTCGAACTGGGCCAGCCTATGCACGCCTTTGATCAGGCCCGGTTGAACGGCGGTCTGACGGTGCGTCTGGCGGCGCCGGGAGAGACCCTAGAACTACTCAATGGTCAGACGGTCAGGCCCGATGCTGATACCTTGTTGATTGCGGATGCTGCCGGCCCTGTGGCCCTGGCCGGGATCATGGGTGGGCAGGGCAGTGCCGTGGCTACGACCACCACCGACATCGTGCTGGAGGCGGCGCACTTTACGCCGGCGGCAATCGCCGGACGGGCGCGTCGTTATGCCTTGGCGACGGATTCTTCACACCGTTTCGAGCGTGGTGTGGCCGCTAATCTCCCCCGTCAGGCGATGGAACGGGCGACACAGCTCGTGCTGGAGATCTGCGGGGGTGAGGCGGGCCCGATCCTGGAGGCTGGCCCTGGCACGCTGGCGCGTGAGCCGATCCGCTTCCGTCCGACCCGGGCGCGCAAGCTGCTGGGTATCAAACTCGATGACGCTGGCATGGCCGCGCATTTTGCCCGTCTCGGTTTGGCGCTCACGCAAGACGCAGAGGCCTGGCAGGTGCAGGCCCCGGCGCATCGCTTTGATCTCAATATTGAAGTGGATTTGGTCGAGGAAATCGCTCGGCTTGAAGGTTATGACCGTTTGCCGACGGTCTTTCCGAGCGGCGAAGCGCGCATGCGGCCAGCGCCCGAAGATTGGCGCAGTGTTGCGGCAATCAAGGCGCGGCTAGTAGCGCGCGGCTGGCAGGAGGTTATTACCTACAGCTTCATTGATCCCACTGATGCGGCCCTGTTCGCTGGGGATGCCGCCGCAATCACCCTTCTTAATCCGATTGCTAGCCCGTTGTCGGTGATGCGTGCAAGCCTGTTGCCGGGCTTGGTGCAGACTTTGCGCCATAACCTCAATCATGGCCAAGAGCGGCTAGGCATTTTCGAGGTCGGTCGCTGCTTTACCAGCGTCGAGGCTGAGGGTCAACCGCAACGGGTCGCCGGTCTGCTCTATGGCGGGGCGCAGGCTGCGCAATGGGGTGCGGTAACCCGGCCGGCCGACTTCTTTGACCTCAAGGCTGAGGTGGAGTCGCTGGCGGCCCCGCAGGTTTTGAGTGTCCGTAATGAAGCGCATCCGGCCCTGCACCCGGGCCAGACGGCGCGCCTGTATTCAGGTGCTCAGGCAGTTGGCTGGATGGGGGCCCTTCACCCGCGTCTGGTGCAGGCGCTAAGCCTGGCGCAATCCCCACTGGTGTTCGAGATCGATCTTGCAAGCCTTGCTGTCATGTCGTTGCCGCGCTACGCGGGCGTGGCTCGCCTGCCCGCCGTACGCCGGGATCTGGCCGTGCTGGTGGACGAAGATCTGGCTGTGGGCACCGTTCTGGATACGCTGCGTGCCAACCTGCCGGCGGCCGTGACGGCCGTTGAGTTGTTCGATGTATATCGTGGCAAGGGCCTCCCAGAAAGGAAAAAGAGCCTTGCCTTCAAGGTGTTATTGCAACATACTGAGAAAACATTCACTGACGCAGAAATCGATGCCCTGATTGGCCAGATCCTGAACAGGATGGCTGATCTGTTCGGGGCCGTCTTGCGCGGCGGGGAATCCTGAGACCATCGTGACGACATCACATATGACCACCCAAGCGACGCTGACCAAGGCCGAACTGGCCAATGAACTGTTCGAGAAACTAGGCCTAAACAAGCGTGAGGCCAAGGATATGGTTGAATCCTTCTTCGAAGAGATTCGCGCTGCCCTCGAGCAGGGGGATGTTGTCAAGCTCTCTGGCTTCGGCAATTTCCAGTTGCGTGACAAGTCGCAACGCCCCGGTCGAAACCCGAAGACGGGCGAAGAAATGCCTATTTCTGCGCGCCGCGTGGTGATCTTCCACGCCAGCCAGAAGATGAAGAGCCAGATCGAGACGATTGATGCCGGATCTATTGCCCAGCAGTGAGCTGCCTCCCATTCCGGCCAAGCGTTACTTCACCATCGGTGAGGTAAGCGAGCTTTGTGGTGTCAAACCGCATGTGCTGCGTTATTGGGAGCAGGAGTTTGCCCAGCTGAAACCGGTCAAACGGCGCGGTAATCGGCGCTATTACCAGCATCATGAAGTCATGTTGGTACGCCACATCCGCGAACTGTTGTACGAGCAGGGATTTACCATCAACGGGGCGCGCAACAAGCTGGGCCAGGAAAAGGGTTTTGAACCGCTCTACGAGATGCACGCTGAACCCGTCGTGTCGGTGCAGGTTGCTGCGCCTGCGCTAACCTCAGTGCCCCCGGCGGAGTTGAATTTGGCGCCTGCGCCCCGGGTTGTGGCTGCAGCCGGGGGGCTTGATATGGCCTACATCAAGCAGGAAATTGCGGCGATCCTGGATTTGCTGCGCGGGCGTGATGCCTGAATTTTGGCGGTTAATCCGACAAATCTGCGCCATTTTCTATTTACCCGCGCGGCGGCAGTCCGTATAATGCGCCGCTTGTTCGGGGCGTAGCGCAGCCTGGTAGCGCACCTGCATGGGGTGCAGGGGGTCGCGAGTTCGAATCCCGCCGCTCCGACCAAATTCTTGCCGTATTCCTGTTTTCCTATTTTTCAGCGGCATGCCGAGATGCGGATTCTGCTCAGCAATGATGACGGTTATTTCGCGCCCGGCCTGACGCTTCTCGCCGCGACGCTGTCTGCCCACGGACACGACATTGTGGTGGTGGCCCCCGATCTGGATCGGAGTGGTGCCAGCAATTCCCTTACTCTTGATCGCCCCCTTTCGGTACGCACTGCGCCGAACGGATTCATTCATGTCAACGGCACCCCCACGGATTGCGTCCATCTGGCGGTGACGGGTCTGTTGCCCGAACTCCCCGACATGGTGATCTCCGGTATCAATCATGGTGCCAATATGGGCGACGATACCGTCTATTCGGGCACGGTGGCGGCTGCGACCGAAGGTTTCCTGCTCGGTCTTCCGTCTATCGCTGTTTCACTGGCTCATGGCGACGGGACGCATTTTGCGGCCGCTGCTGAGGTGGTTGCCGGCTTGGTGGCGCGTTTTATGCACAGTCCGGTTCACCAACCGATGCTGCTCAATGTCAATGTCCCGGACCGGCCGCTGGCTGACCTGGGCCCCATTGAGGTGACGCGTCTGGGTAAGCGCCACAAAGCCCAAGATACGGTGCGCACAGTCAATCCGCGGCACCAGACCATGTACTGGATCGGTGCCGCGAGCGGGGCGCAGGATGGGGGGCCGGGTACGGACTTTCATGCCGTCTCCGAAGGGCGCATCTCGGTGACTCCACTCCAGCTGGATCTAACGCACTATGGTCAGATGGCCATGGTCGAGGGTTGGTTGCGATGATGCACGGGACGGGCATTGGCATGACCTCGCAGCGCACTCGGATGCGCATGATTGAGCGCCTGCGCGAGCAGGGTATCCAGGATCCTTTGGTGTTGGCCGCCATGAGTCAGGTCTCGCGACACCTGTTTGTCGAGCCTGTATTGCAGAGCCGTGCTTACGATGACACACCGTTGCCTATCGGCCAAGGGCAGACCATTTCCAGCCCCTATATCGTGGCCCTGACTTGTGAGTTGGCCTGTCAGGGGCGCAAGCTGGACAAGGTGCTGGAGGTGGGTGGGGGCTGTGGTTATCAGGCCGCGGTCCTGGCCAAGCTGGCTAAAACAGTGTTCAGTCTGGAGCGCATCGCCAGACTGGTGGGCACCGCACGCGGCAATCTTCAGGCCATGCATATCGGCAATGTCACCGTCCGCAATACGGACGGCACTCACGGTTATGCCCGCGAGGCGCCTTATGACGCCATTGTCGTGGCAGCCGCGATGCCCACGATTTCTCCAGAGCTGAAGGCTCAACTTAAACCAGGTGGCCGGCTGATTGCCCCGGTTGGAATTGGTGACCTGCAACAACTAGTCTTGGTCGAGGCCCGCGAAGTGGATGGCGAGCGACAGTACAGTGAACGCATCCTTGAGGCCGTCAAGTTTGTGCCCCTGCTGGCAGGCCTTTCCTAAAGATGTTGGCGAGGTAGAGTGCTTATGAACTTCTACTTCGCGCCTATTTTTCTTGCCGTTCTGGCGCTGCCTGGCTGTGGTGGTGTGAGCCGGGGTGGTGTGCAGGCTCCGGTCCAGAAGGTAGGCATGGCTCATCCGTCATCTTCAGGCTTCAGGCAGGGCCCAAGTCTGCGCACGCATCAGGTGAAAACGGGTGAGACCCTGCATGCCATTGCCTTTGCGAGCGGCGTGGATATCAATGATTTAGTGGCATGGAACGGTTTGTCTGAAAAGTCGCGCCTCCGCTCCGGTCAGGCCTTGTTGATCGAGCCGCCGGCTGCCCCTATTGGTGAAGCGGGGACAGCGGAGGCCGCCTCAGGCCAGGCTGGAGGGGATCGTGTCCCGGTAAAGTCGTCCCCCTCTGTGGTCAAGGTTCCCATAGCTGTTGCCAGTGGCTGGGTCTGGCCGGTCAAAGGCCAAGTGACGCGTGGCTTTGATCCGCGTCATGGCAGTAAGGGCTTGGACATCGTGGCGACTGAAGGGATGCCTGTCAACGCGGCCGCCGCAGGCGAAGTGGTGTATGCCGGCCATGGCTTGCGCGGATATGGAAATTTGATCATCCTTAAGCACAATTCGACGACCTTGTCGGCCTATGCGCACCAATCCCGCCTGATCGTGTTCGAAGGCCAGCAGGTGTTGCGTGGCCAGCCGATCGGCGAGATGGGCGGCACGGATGCGGAGCGCGTCAAGCTGCATTTTCAGATTCGGGAGTTCGGCAAGCCCGTGGATCCCCGGTCCTATTTGCCCAAGGTGTGATGAATGAGTGAGATGCAAGAAGAACCGACTTTGCCGGAGCCGTTTCAGGAAGCGGATCAGGATCTTTTTCAGGGGGATCCACCTCCCGCAGTGTTGTCTCTGGAGGCCGATGAAGAGACGCAGGATGTGACGCAGCTTTATCTCAATGATATCGGGCGTGAGCCCCTGTTGACGGCCGCCGAGGAAGCCGTATTGACCCATCGGGTGCGCGCCGGGGATTTTGATGCGCGCCAAAGCATGATCGAACACAACCTGCGTTTGGTGGTCAAGATTGCCAAGCACTACCTGCATCGTGGCCTGACCCTTATGGACTTGGTCGAGGAAGGGAATCTGGGTCTGATCCATGCCCTAGAGAAGTTTGATCCGGAACGGGGTTTTCGCTTTTCAACCTATGCGACCTGGTGGATCCGCCAGAACATTGAGCGCGCTATCATGAACCAGTCGCGCACGGTGCGTTTGCCGGTGCACATCGTCAAAGAACTCAATATCTGCTTGCGTGCGCAGCGCCACCTGGAGGCCCATGGCTGCGAGCAGGTTAGCCTGACCGCCATTGCCGGTCTGACTGGATTATCGCTTTCGGTTGTACAGCGGGTGATGACGCTGAATGAACGGACCGCCTCAATTGATGCCCCCCTCGATGTTAGCGGTAGCCTGTCATTGGCGGATACGATTCCCGATGAAGTGGGCTTGTCGCCCGACGAGACCCTCGCTCACGCGGAGATTCAGGGACTTGTCCAGACCTGGCTTGCTGAACTTCCTGAAAAACAGCGTTGGGTGATTGAGCGTCGTTTCGGCCTCAATGGCGAAGATGTGTGCACCCTGGAGGCTCTCTCCGAGGCGATGGGGGTAACTCGTGAACGGGTGCGCCAGATTCAGATTGATGCCTTGCGCGTTTTGCGCAATATCCTGCGGCGAAGTGGCGTTTCGCGCGAGGGTGTGTTGTGAGTCGGACGGGGGTGAAATCAACCTGCCAACCAACACCAAAACCGTTTACCCCAGATTGGGCACGGATCGATACGGTCTTCCTCGATATGGATGGCACCCTGCTGGATCTCCACTACGACAACCATTTCTGGCAGCGTTATGTCCCCGAGCGTTTTGCCGAGCGCCACGGTTTGTCACTGGCCGAGGGGCACGCTGAGTGCTTCCGTCGCTACGATGCGGTGGCAGGAACCCTGAACTGGTATTGCGTGGATTACTGGACGGAGGCGCTCAACCTTGATATTGCCCAACTCAAGGAAGAAGTCGCGCATCTGATTGCTGTGCATCCGGCGGTGCCGGCCTTTCTCTCGGCCCTGCGCGCTACTGGTCGCCGTACGGTGCTGGTGACCAACGCCCATCACAAGAGCCTGGCTATCAAGATGCGGCACACCCGACTGGCCGAGCATTTTGATGCCCTGTATACCTCGCACAGCTTCGGGTTGGCCAAGGAGAACCCTGCGTTCTGGCCCGCCTTGCAAGCGCTGGAGCCGTTCGATCCTGAACGCACCCTGCTGATCGATGATAGTTTGCCGGTCCTTGATTCGGCGCGAACCTACGGGATTGCCCATCTGTGGGCCGTCCTGAAACCCGATACCCAGTTGCCCATCAAGGCCGTAGGCGTTTATCCTGCGGTGCAACACTTTGCGGAGATCCTTCCTTCATGAGTCCTGCCTCCGGTCATGGTCACCTCGCCAAACCCAGTGATGAAGAGCTGGGCGTTATGCGCCGCTCCTATCTTTTTGCCGGTTTGGATAATGTCGAATACGCCAATATTTCTGCGTACACCGGAATTTTGACCCTGTCTTCCGGGCAAATGGTGTTTGCTCAGAACACCCCGTTGACGGCGATTTATTGGGTTGTCGATGGCATGGTCAAGCTGACCCGGACTTCACCCCAAGGCGACGAAAAGGTGATTGAGTTGATCGGTCCCGGGCGTTTTTTTGCCGAGGCGGTTCTCTTTATGGGCAACGGCTATCCGGTGAATGCGGTTGCCCAAGGGGTCTGTCGCTTGATTAGCGTGGATGCTGCACATCTCAAGGACTGGCTGGCGCAGGATACGCAACGCTGTTTCCGCATGATGGCTGGCATCAGCATGCGTTTGCATAAATTGGTGGCGGACATCGACCGGCTGACCCTGATGAAAGGTACGGACCGCCTGCTCCAGTACCTCTTCGATCATTCAGAGCCCGATGATACGGGGCACACGGTCGTCGAGTTCGAGGCCCCCAAGCAAGTCATTGCCTCGCGGATTGGCATCAAGCCCGAGACCCTGTCCCGCCTCTTGCACAAGTTGGCTGATCAGGGGTGCATCGAAGTGCACGGGGCCAAGGTTGTCATTACCGACATTGAACGCATGCGTCAGATCAAGCTGGACTGACGGGTCAGTCGCTTAAGCGCCGGACGGTGCCGCTGTCTCGACAATAAGCGCCGCCAGGACTTTGCGGTCCTCGCCAACGAGAAAATTGTATGTGCGGCAGGCCGCATCCGTACTCATGATCTCGACCCCAATGCCGGCCTCAAGCAGATTGAGATAACTATCCGGGGCTGGAAATTGGTGCCGCTGCCCCGTGCCGATGAGGACCAGTTCGGGGCGTAGAGCCACGAGTTCGGCGATCGATTCCCGGGTCAGCGCTGCAATATCCCCGATCGTCCAGGGCTGTACAGAATCGGCAGTAAGCAAGAGGCTGGTCGCGTAGCGGTTTCGGTCGACCTCAATGAATCCTGTCCCGCGTGCGGTGATCAGGTGGATGCCATGGGCGGTGTTGAGGTGGAGTTTCATCGTGTTGAACAGGGTGTCATGTCTGGTGCCAAGAGTGGGGAATCCGACTACAATGTGAGTCCTTCTGTGCGGTCATTTTATTACGAAGTTTCCCTGTGCTTTAACCCGGACTTTTCGCCCGATGAACTCTAAACGCCTTTCGCTGCGCCCGCTCAAAAAATCGGCCAAGCTGGCCAATGTCTGTTACGACATTCGTGGCCCGGTGATGGTGCGCGCCAAGGCTTTAGAAGAAGATGGTCATCGCATCTTAAAACTCAACATTGGCAATTTGGCACCGTTTGGCTTTGAGGCGCCGGAAGAAATTGTGCAGGATGTGATTCACAACCTGCCCGATGCCGCTGGTTATAGCGACTCCAAAGGCCTCTTTGCTGCGCGCAAGGCGGTGATGCACGAGACTCAGCGGGTCGGCATCAAGGGGGTACGGATCGAGGACATCTATCTGGGCAATGGGGTGTCCGAGCTGATCAAGATGACCATGCAGGCGCTCCTTGACTCGGGCGATGAGGTGTTGGTGCCTGCACCGGATTATCCGCTGTGGACGGCTGGTGTCTCGTTGGCGGGCGGTACACCCCGGCATTACTTGTGTGACGAGGGCGCTGGTTGGCTGCCGGATCTAGCCGATATTCGCGCCAAGATCACCGCTAAGACGCGCGCTATCGTGGTCATCAATCCCAACAATCCGACCGGCGCGTTGTATCCGGTTGAGTTGTTGAAGGGGATTATCGAGATTGCACGCCAGCACCAATTGGTCATTTGTGCCGACGAGATCTACGACAAGACCTTGTACGATGGCGCGAAGCACACGCCCTTGGCGTCACTGGCCGACGATGTGCTGTTCATGACCTACAACGGCCTGTCCAAGAACTACCGCTGTTGTGGCTATCGTGTGGGCTGGGTGATCCTGTCCGGCGAAAAACGCCACGCCAAGGACTTTATCGAAGGTCTGACCATGCTGGCCTCGATGCGCCTGTGCTCGAATGTGCCCGGCCAGTTTGCCATCCAGACCGCGCTGGGCGGTTACCAGAGTATTTACGAATTGGTCGCGCCAGACGGTCGTCTGACTCGCCAGCGCAACCTGGCCTGGGAAAGGCTTGATGCCATGCCAGGCGTGTCTTGCGTTAAGCCGCAGGGCGCGTTGTATCTCTTTCCGCGCCTGGACCCCAAGTTTTTTCCGATTGAAAACGATCAGCAATTTATCCTCGAGCTACTGGAAGAAGAAAAGGTGCTGGTGGTGCAGGGTACTGGTTTCAATTGGCCCCACACCGATCACCTGCGCCTGACCTTTATTCCGCACGAGGAGATGCTGTCCGAAGCCATGGAACGCATCGGCCGCTTCCTCGATAGCCGCCGCATCAAGACAACCACCGAAAACTGAAAATTATGAAAGCCATACAAGTCGGCCTCCTGGGCCTGGGAACGGTGGGCGGCGGCACGCTGACCGTGCTGCGCCGCAATGCCGAAGAAATTGCCCGCCGGGCCGGGCGCGAGATTCGCGTCACCCACGCCGCCGTGCGTAATCTGGATAAAGCCCAGACCTTGGCGGGCGAGGGTCTGACTCTCACCACGGATTCTTTTGCGGTGGTGAACAATCCTGCAATTGATATCGTGGTCGAACTGATCGGCGGCATTAGCCCGGCGCGCGAACTGGTGCTGCAGGCCATCGCCAACGGCAAGCATGTGGTCACCGCCAACAAGGCGTTGATTGCCAAGCACGGCAATGAAATCTTCGCCGCCGCCCAAGCAAAGGGTGTGATGGTGGCCTTCGAGGCAGCGGTGGCGGGGGGTATCCCGGTGATCAAGGCGATCCGTGAGGGTTTGGCTGGCAACCGCATCGAATGGTTGTGCGGCATCATCAATGGTACCTGCAACTTCATCCTGTCCGAGATGCGTGACAAAGGTGCCGCCTTCGCTGATGTCTTGAAAGAGGCGCAGGCCAAGGGTTATGCCGAGGCCGATCCGACCTTCGATATCGAAGGCATCGATGCGGCACACAAGCTCACCATCCTGTCGGCCATTGCTTTTGGCGTGCCGATGCAGTTTGATTCGGCGCATATCGAGGGGATCTCAAAACTCGCGGCCGAGGACATCGCATTTGCCGAGCAAATGGGCTATCGCATCAAGTTGTTGGGCATTTCCAAGCGCCATGCCAACGGGATTGAGCTGCGCGTGCATCCGACGCTGATCCCGGCTAAACGCCTGATTGCCAATGTAGAAGGCGTGATGAACGCGGTACTGGTCAAGGGCGATGCCGTCGGTCCGACCTTATATTACGGGGCAGGGGCGGGTTCCGAACCCACCGCCTCGGCTGTGGTGGCCGACCTGGTTGATGTCACCCGCCTCATTACCGCCGATCCGCATCACCGTGTGCCGCATCTGGCCTTCCAGCCGGACCAGCTCTCGCCCTTGCCGGTGCTGCCGATGAGCGAAACCGAAACCGCCTGCTACCTGCGCATGCGCGCCGTGGACAAGCCTGGCGTGCTGGCGGAGGTCACTCGCATCCTGTCTGAGCAAGGGATCTCTATTGATGCCATGATCCAGAAACCCTGCGCGGAGGGTGAGAACTTGGCCCATGTGGTCTTGCTGACCCATCTTGCCCGTGAAGGCGCGGTGGATGTGGCGATTGCCAACATCGAGGCGCTGGAGGCTATCAATGGCAAGGTGACCCGGCTGCGCATGGAGACCCTGGCCTGATGCATTACACCAGTACCCGTGGCGCGCCCGCCCGCCGTCCCTTCCTCGACATCCTGCTCGAAGGCTTGGCCCCTGATGGCGGTCTTTATGTCCCGGACCATTACCCGCATTTCACACCTGCGGAACTCGATTTCATGCGCGGCATGGGTTATCGCGACCTGGCCTTCACCCTTTTGTCGCGCTTTTGCGATGACATCCCGCCTGAAGATCTGCGCGACCTGATCGACAAGACTTACACCGCCCAGACCTACGGCTTTGGTCGCGCCGATTCCGATTTCACCCAGATTACTCCGGTGCGCCCCTTGGCGGGCGAGGGCGAGGATGTGTTCATCCTTGAACTGTCCAACGGTCCGACCCTGGCCTTCAAGGACATGGCCATGCAGTTGCTTGGCAACCTGTTTGAGTATGCCTTGGACAAGACCGGCCGCGACATCAACATCCTCGGTGCCACCTCCGGCGATACCGGTTCCGCTGCCGAATATGCCCTGCGGGGCAAGCACCATGTGCAGGTGTTCATGCTTTCTCCGTTGCTCGGCATGACCCGCTTCCAGCAGGCGCAGATGTACAGCCTGCCGGACGCCAATATCCATAACATTGCTATTCGCGGCGCGTTTGATCCCTGTCAGGATATCGTCAAGGCCGCTTCCAACGACCTCGCTTTCAAGGCCCAATATCGCTTGGGCGCCGTCAACTCCATCAACTGGACGCGCGTGGTAGCGCAGTCGGTGTATTACTTCAAGGCTTATTTTGCGGTGACGCAGAACAATGCGCAGAAGGTCAGCTTTGCCGTGCCGTCAGGCAATTTTGGCAACGCCTACGCCGGCCACCTGGCGCGGCAGATGGGTTTGCCTATTCATCAACTCATTGCCGCTACCAACGAAAACGATGTGCTCGACGAATGCTTCCGTACCGGCATTTACCGGCCCCGTAAGGAAACGCAGCACACCTCCAGTCCGTCGATGGATATTTCCAAGGCCTCCAATTTCGAGCGCTTCGCTTACGACCTGTGCGGCCGCGATAGCACCAAGCTGGCGCGGCTCTGGAAGGCGGTCGACAGCGGTGGTGCGGTCGACCTGAAGGCCGAAGGGCTGTTCGATACGCTGGCCGAGCTGGGCTTTGCGGCGGGGCGTAGCGACCATGCGGCGCGGATCAGCACTATCCGCCGCGTTTGGGAAAGCAGTGCGGTCATGATCGATCCTCATACCGCTGACGGCCTCAACGCCGGCCTGCCGCACAAGGTGGCGGGCGTGCCCTTGATCTGTTTGGAAACGGCGCTACCGGCCAAATTCGAAGACGCTATGGTTGAGGCCCTGGGCCGTCCGCCTGAGCGCCCGGCCGCATTAGCTAACCTCGAAGATCTACCGCAACGCCTGACCACGCTGGATGCGGATGCCGAAGCGGTCAAGTCCTTCATCGCGGCCCATGTGGGCGATCGCAATAGCTAGCGACTTGGATCAAGCCTGAATAAAGCGCATCGACAGATCGATGGCGCGGATATTCTTGGTCAGCGCCCCGATCGAAATGCGGTTCACGCCCGTTTGGGCGATGGCGCGTACGCTGTGTAGATCCACCCCCCCCGAGGCCTCCAGCTCGGCGCGGCCGGCCGTCAGACGGACGGCCTCGCGCAGCAGGCCGGTAGAGAAGTTGTCCAGCAGGACCAGCCGTGCGCCGGCGTGGAGGGCCTCTTCCAGTTCGGCTAGTGATTCGACTTCGATCTGGATCGAGACGCCGGGGGCAGCGAGTTGGCGGGCGGCCTGCAGGGCTGCGGCGATACCCCCCGCTGCGGCGATGTGATTCTCTTTGATCAGGATGCCGTCAAATAGGCCGATCCGCTGGTTCTCGCCGCCGCCCATGCGAACCGCATACTTTGCGGCATGACGCAGACCCGGAAGCGTCTTGCGAGTGTCGAGGATGTGCGCCTGTGTGCCGGCCACTGCTTCGACATAAGCACGCGTTTGGGTGGCAATAGCCGACAGTGTTTGCAGGAAATTAAGTGCCGGTCGTTCGGCCGAGAGCAGGGCGCGGGCCTGGCCGCTGACCTCGACCAGCAACGCCCCAGCCGCAACGGCCTCGCCCTCGGCGGCCAGCCAGGTCAACGAGCAAGAGGGGGCTAGCGACTGGAAACAGGTATCGAACCAAGGTCGTCCGGCCAGCACGGCGGGCTCGCGGGTGATGACCTGTGCCGTAGCGGTCAAATCGGCTGGCAGAAGTTGTGCAGTCAGGTCGCCTGAGCCGATATCCTCGGCGAGTGCCGTGCGGATATTTTCGACGATGGCGGCTTCTAAGGAAGTATCCATGGGGCTGGTTGGCAAGGCGATCATGGGATTGCGTCAATACAGTCCGCGAATCATACCTTGGAGATATACCCAGGCGCAGCAGCTTGCTGCGATAGCGGCTGCACTTCATGAGCAGGTGACGCATAATGACCCCATGAAACGAGGGTCTGCCGCCGTCGCGTTGCATGAAGACGCCGCGCATCATTTGACGGCCGCGGTGCTGCGGGTGCGGGCCTTGGACCGGGCTGGGGCGGTGCGAGAGAGGCTCGGGCAGAACACTCTTGAAGATACTGACATGGCTTGCGTCGTCGATACGGCGGGCCGTTTCCTCGGCATTGTGCCCTTCGCCGAGTTGTTCCGCCTCCCCCCGGACACCGTGTTGGGCGATGTGATGCAACGCTGTACCGCTGTGACGGCCGACGAGGATCAGGAAAAGGTGGCCTTCGTAGCCCTGCAACACGGACTGGCCAGCGTGCCGGTCGTCGATACAGAGGGGCAATTGCTTGGCGTGGTGCCGGCGAGAGCGTTAATGCTTATCCTGCGCCACGAACATGTGGAAGATATCCATCATTTGGCGGGTATTCGTCACGAAACCTCAATGGCACGCCGGGCGCTGGATGCGCCTTCCTTGTCTCGTGTGCGCGATCGTCTGCCTTGGCTATTGTTGGGTCTTCTAGGCAGCATTTTGGCCACGGCGCTGATGGGACAATTTGAGGCGACCCTGCAGCAACATCTGGCCCTGGCTTTCTTTATCCCGGGCCTGGTCTATCTGTCCGACGCCATCGGCACCCAGACCGAGGCCATTGTGGTACGCGGGCTCTCGCTGGCGCATGTTGGTATGGGTCGACTGTTGGCTGGAGAACTCCGTACCGGATTGATTATCGGCTCCCTGCTCGGTGGGCTGACCTTGCCGCTGGTCTGGCTGACCTTTGGCGACCTGCGTTTGGCCATCGCCGTGGGTGGTAGCTTGGTTGTGGCTGGTGTGCTAGCCACGGGCGTGGGGCTGTTGTTACCCTGGCTGCTGACCCGTCTTGGGCGGGACCCGGCCTATGGCAGCGGGCCGCTGGCGACGGTGGTGCAGGATGTGCTGACGCTCCTGACCTATTTCTTTATCGTTCGCTACTTGTACTGACACAAAAGAGGGATTGCATGGCGGTTACTCTCATCATCAACGAGCACTCGCACCGCATTCCGGAAGGGTTGACCCTGCTTGAGGCCGTGCGTCATGCGGGCGTTGATTTACCAACCCTGTGTCACGATGTTCGTCTTGATCCTATAGGCGGGTGCCGCCTGTGCTTGGTCGGGGTCGAGGGCGAGACCAGACCCGTGGCGGCATGTCGGACGACCATCGTGGACGGGATGCGGATCGTGACCCATAGCCCGGAACTGGAGGCGGCGCGGCGGGCTGAATTGTCCTGGCTGGCCCGCCACTATCCCCCCGAGGCGGTCTTTGCTGAGCCAGCCCGGCCTTTTCATGTCCTGTTGCGTGCCTACGGCGTGACGGCACAGGGTGAAGCCGAGCCCGGCATACCGTTTACCGATACGACCCATCCTTATCTCGTCGTTGATATGCAACGCTGCGTGTTATGTCAACGCTGCGTTCACATCTGCACCGAGCTGCAAGGCCAGTCGGTCTGGCATGCCCTGGGACATGGCGATCAAATACATATCGTGCCGGGCACTGCGGACAGCCTGCTGGCTAGTGCCTGTGTCAGTTGCGGAGCCTGTGCCGACACGTGCCCAAGCGGGGCCATCGCCGACCGTTTTAGTCGCGAGCGGCCCGTGCCAACGCGCTGGACCCGCACGGTGTGCCTGTATTGCGGCGTAGGTTGCGAACTGGAACTGGGGACCTGTGACGATCGTATCGTGGCGGCACGGCCTGTACCCGATGCCCCAGTCAACAAGGGGCATTTGTGTGTGAAGGGTCGTTATGCCTTCGATTTCAATGCCGCATCGGATCGCATCACCCAGCCGCTGCGCCGCATCAACGGTGTCTGGCAGACGGTGAGCTGGAGCGACGCCATTGCCTTCATCGCGACCGAGCTTGAGCGTATTCGTCGCCATGACGGCCCTGACAGTCTGGCGCTGCTGGGTTCTGCCCGCGCCAGCAACGAGGACAATTACATTGCGCAGAAATTTGCGCGCCAGGTATTGGGGACGAACAACATCGACAGTTGCGCGCGCGTTTGCCATACGCCGACCGCGGCTGCAATGAAGGCGATGCTGGGCGCGGGCGCAGCGACCAATGCCTACGACGATATTGAGCGTGCTGGACTCATTATGGTCTGTGGCGCCAATCCTACTGAAAATCATCCGGTGCTTGGCGAACGCATCCGTCAGGCGGTGCGGCGTGGCGCACGGTTGATCGTCATCGATCCGCGCCGCATCGAATTAGCCAAAATGGCCGACCTGCATCTAGCCCTGCGGCCGGGTGGCAATATTCCACTCCTTAACGCAATGGCGCAGGTGATCGTGAGCGAGGGGCTGCACGATGCCAGCTTTGTGGCGGCGCGTACCGACGGTTTTATCGAGTTGGAGCAGCATCTCGCGCACTGGACGCCGGAACGGGCTGCGCCGCTGTGTGGGGTTGCTGTCGACTTGATCCGCCAGGCCGCGCGCCTCTATGCTGCAACCCGGCCCGCTTTGCTGGTGCATGGTCTCGGTATGACCGAGCATCGCCAAGGTACAGAATCGGTCATGGCGCTGGTCAACCTGGCCTTGTTGACGGGCAATATTGGAAAACCCGGCGCTGGTGTGAATCCCTTGCGCGGGCAGAACAATGTGCAGGGCGCGGCGCACATGGGCTGCGATCCGGGTACGCTGACTGGCGGGGTCGCGATCCAGGAGGGTCACGAGCGCTTTGCTCGCTATTGGGACGCGCCGCTGCCCTCTGTGCCTGGTCTGGATATGCTGCAGATGATGGATGCCGCCGCCGCCGGGCGCCTGAAGGGGCTGTGGTGTATCGGTTACGACATCTTGCATTCCAACGCTGATCGCGCGGCGACCCGCCGGGCCCTGGCCAATCTCGAACTGCTGATTGTGCAGGATCTATTCATGACCGAGACGGCGCACGAATTTGCGCAGGTCTTTCTGCCGGCGGCTTCGGGGTTCGAAAAGGACGGTAGTTTCATGAACGCCGAGCGTCGCATCCAGCGTATCCGAGCCGCTGTGCCGCCCCCCGGCGCGGCCCGTGCCGACTGGCAGATCCTTGGCGAAGTCGCCCAAGCCCTCGGGTATGAGGCATCGTTCCCGTTTGCTTCGGCCAACGCCATATGGGACGAGATTAGGCGCGTCTGGCCAGCCGCCGCAGGCATAACCTATGCGCGTTTGGATGAAGGGGGTTTGCAATGGCCCTGCCCGGACGCCAATCACCCCGGCACGCCCATCCTGCACGGTGACGGTTTTCCGAGTGGGCCGCGTGCCACACTCAAATGTCTGAATCATTATCCTAGTTCAGAGCTGACTGACGCCGAATATCCGTTCCTGCTGATCACTGGCCGCACGCTGTACGCCTTCAATGCGGCGACGATGACGGCGCGCACGCCGAATGTGCGGCTACGCCCCACAGACACGCTCGACATGGCGCCTGCGGACGCGCAGCGTCTTGGCCTGAAAGATGGCCAGCGGGTTAGGCTTCGCAGTCGCTATGGTCGCGCCGAGCTGCCGCTACGCCTTCTTGACGCCATTAAACCGGGTGAATTGTTTGCCACCTTCCACGATCCAGCGGTCCAGCTCAACGCTGTGACCAGCCCGCATCGTGACCGCTTCGCGCATACGCCGGAATACAAGCGCACGGCCGTGGTGGTTGAACCCTGCGCTTAGAATCCCGTGTGGTTGAAATCCAGTTTCCTCTCCCCATCTAGCGGAGTAATAGAAACCCTATCAGGATCAATGCCATGCGTTTTGACAAACTGACCACGCCGTTCCAGCAGGCCATCCAGGACGCCCAGAGCTTGGCGCTGGGTAACGAAAACCCGTACATCGAGCCGCTGCATGTGCTCGCCGCCCTGCTCAATCAAGAGGATGGCGGTGCGCGTGCCTTGCTGCAACGCGCCGGGGTGCGTGTGCCGGCGCTGGTAACGGATCTGCAAAAGGCGCTCGATCGTCTGCCCAAGGTTGAAGGCGAACAGGCCGAGGCGCAGGTGTCGCGCGAGCTGACGCAACTACTCAACTTGACCGACAAAGAAGCGACTAAGCGCGGCGACAACTTTATCGCCAGCGAATTGTTTTTGCTGGCCTGCGTAGCTGACAAGGGCGACGCCGGGCGCATCATGAAGCAGCACGGCGCGGATCGTGCCCATTTGGAGGCCGCCATCGATGCCCTGCGCGGCAGCGAGAAGGTCAACTCGGCCGATGCCGAAGGGCAGCGTGAGGCCTTGAAGAAATACACTTTGGATCTGACCGATCGGGCCCGGGCTGGCAAGCTCGATCCGGTGATCGGCCGTGACGACGAGATTCGGCGCGCCATTCAGGTCTTGCAGCGGCGCACCAAAAACAACCCGGTGCTGATCGGCGAGCCAGGCGTAGGCAAGACCGCCATCGTTGAGGGCCTAGCCCAACGCATCGTCAACGGCGAGGTGCCGGAAACGCTGAAAGGCAAACGCGTCCTGGTGCTGGACATGGCCGGTCTTCTGGCGGGTGCCAAGTACCGGGGCGAGTTTGAGGAACGCCTGAAATCGGTGCTGAAAGAAGTGGCGCAAGACGAAGGTCGCATCATCTTGTTCATCGACGAGATCCACACCATGGTCGGTGCCGGCAAGGCCGAAGGCGCGATGGACGCCGGCAATATGCTGAAACCGGCCTTGGCGCGCGGCGAATTGCACTGCATCGGCGCGACGACGCTAGACGAATATCGTAAATACATTGAAAAAGATGCGGCATTGGAAAGGCGCTTCCAGAAGGTGCTGGTCGATGAACCGAGCGTCGAGGCGACCATTGCCATCCTGCGCGGCCTGCAGGAAAAGTACGAACTGCATCACGGGGTCGAGATCACTGATCCGGCCATTGTCGCGGCGGCAGAGTTGTCGCACCGCTACATCACCGACCGATTTCTGCCCGACAAGGCCATTGACTTGATTGATGAGGCGGCATCGCGCATCAAGATGGAAATCGACTCCAAGCCGGAAGTCATGGACAAACTCGACCGCCGCCTGATTCAGCTTAAGATCGAGCGCGAGGCGGTCAAGCGCGAGAAGGACGAGGCCTCGAAGAAACGCTTGGCATTGCTGGAGGACGAGATCCGCAAGCTGGAGAAGGAGTACGCCAATCTGGAAGAAATCTGGAAGGCGGAAAAAGCCAGCGTGCAAGGTTCGGCCCATATCAAGGAAGAAATTGACCATTTGAAGAGCGAGATGGCTGATCTGCAACGCCAAGGCAAGCTCGACCGCGTGGCCGAAATTCAATACGGCAAGCTGCCCCAACTGGAAGCGCAGTTAAAACAGGCCGAGGCGGCCGGCGATGGCGATGGCAAGCGCAGCTTCAAGCTGTTGCGCAAAGAGGTTGGCGCCGACGAAATTGCCGAGGTGGTGTCGCGGGCTACCGGTATCCCGGTGGCCAAAATGTTGCAGGGCGAGCGCGACAAGCTTTTGGCCATGGAAGATCGTTTGCACGCCCGCGTCATCGGTCAGAACGAGGCGGTCCGGGTGGTCGCCGATGCGATCCGTCGTTCGCGTTCCGGCCTGTCCGACCCGAATCGGCCGTATGGCTCTTTCCTGTTTCTGGGCCCAACCGGCGTGGGCAAGACGGAGCTGTGCAAGACCCTGGCCGAATTCCTGTTTGACTCGCAGGAACACCTCATCCGCATCGACATGAGCGAGTTCATGGAGAAGCACTCCGTCGCCCGCTTGATCGGCGCGCCGCCTGGCTATGTCGGTTACGAGGAGGGTGGCTATCTGACCGAGGCTGTGCGCCGCAAGCCGTACAGCGTCATCCTGCTCGACGAAGTCGAGAAGGCGCACCCAGATGTGTTCAATGTGTTGTTACAGGTATTGGACGATGGCCGCCTCACCGACGGTCAGGGTCGCACCGTGGACTTCAAGAACACCGTGGTGGTGATGACCTCCAACCTCGGCAGCCAGATGATCCAGCAGATGGCCGGCGACGATTACCAGGTCATCAAGCTCGCCGTGCTGGGCGAGGTGAAGTCCTACTTCCGCCCTGAGTTCATCAACCGATTGGATGAAGTCGTTGTCTTCCATGCTCTGGACGAGCGCCATATCGCCTCGATTGCCCGCATCCAGATGGCCGGGTTGGAAAAACGCTTGGCGCAGATGGACATGAAACTAGAGGTCAGTGACGCGGCCCTGGCCGAGATTGCCCGCGCCGGATTCGACCCGATCTACGGCGCGCGGCCCTTGAAGCGGGCAATTCAACAGGAGATTGAAAACCGCCTGGCGCGCGAAATTCTTGCCGGGCACTTCGCCGCCAAGGACACTATCCGCGTCAATGTGAAGAACGGGATGTTCGGTTTTGATAAAGCCTAAACCAAACTGACTACCCTGCTGTTCTCCTACTTGCGCCGGGCGGCAAGGATGCCCGGCAGGTGGGCGGCGCGGGTGAGGAAGCGGGCGAGCTGGTCCAAGTTCTGGACTTGGACGGTGAGGCGCAGGCGGGTGAGATCCTTGGCGGGCAGCTTTTCCATCTTGAGAACACCGATTTTTTCTTGCGCGAATAGGTCGGACAAGTCGCGTAGCGGATCGTGGTCGACCTGGACGGAGAGTTCGCAATCAATGTGGTAGGCACCGCTACCTCCGCTGGCCCAGGTGGCCTCAAGCAGGCGGGCCTGGCGTTCGGGCGGTAGGTTGCGCAGGGTGGCACAACCGGCACGGTGCACAGTAACGCCTCGCCCTTGCGTGGTGTAGCCGACGATGGGATCGGGGGGAACTGGTCGGCAACAGCGCGCCAGTTGCACCAGAAAACCGCCTTCGCCGGCGATCAGGACGCCCGTGCCGCCGGTGACCTTGCGAGCGCTGGGCAGGTTCTTGGGTGGCGGGGGGACGAAGTGCTGGGTGAGACTGCGTTCGAGTTGGCCGCAGCCGAGATCGCCGCGCCCGAGCGCGGCATAGAGTTCCTCGAGTTGTGCAAATTTGAGCCGTTCGGCGACCTTGTCGAGTCCGATCTGCTCCAGACCCAGACGGTGAAGTTCGCGGCTGAGGATGTCGCGGCCTTCCTCGATGTTGCGGTCCATTTCCTGTAGGCGGAACCATTGCCGCACCTTGTTGCGCGCCCGGCTGGTTTTCAGGTAGCCCAAGGACGGGTTCATCCAGTCGCGGCTGGGCGTGCCCTGTTTGGCGGTCAGAATCTCGACCCGCTGGCCGGTCTTGAGTGGAGTGTCGAGCGGCACTAGCACGCCATCGACTTTGGCGCCGCGACAGCGATGGCCAAGGTCCGTGTGGAGGGCGTAGGCAAAGTCGAGCGGCGTAGCGCCCTGGATCAAGGCGATGACACGGCCTTGCGGCGTTAATGCGAAAACTTCGTCCTGAAACAGTTCATGGTGAAAGTGGTGCGCGAGCGCATCGCTGTCGGCGATTTCCTGGCGCCAGGCAAGGAGTTGGCGCACCCAGGCGATTTTTTCCTGCAGGTGGGCTTGGCTATTTCCGCCGCCTTCCTTGTAACGCCAGTGGGCGGCCACGCCGAGTTCGGATTCGTGGTGCATGGCGTGGGTTCGGATCTGCACCTCCAGAGCCTTGTTTTCCGGGCCGATGACGGCGGTGTGCAGGCTTTGATAGCCGTTTCCTTTGGGGCGCGAGATGTAATCGTCAAACTGGCCGGGGATGGGCTGCCACAAACTGTGGACAATGCCGAGGACAAGGTAGCAGTCCTTGATGTCGTCAACTAGAACCCGCACGGCGCGCACATCGTAGAGTTCATCAAAACTGAGACCCTTCTTGCGCATCTTGGCGAGGATGCTGGCAATGTGTTTGGGGCGGCCGGCAACATCGAAAGGGGAGAGCCTGGCCTCGGTGAGTGCCTGGGTTAGTTCTGCCTTGATCTGCTCAATGGAGTGCTCTCGAGCGCCGCGTTTTTCGTCCAGGTGGTGAGCGATGCTCTTGTAGGTGTCTGGTTCCAGATAGCGGCAAGCGAGGTCTTCGAGTTCCCATTTGAACTGCCAGACGCCGAGGCGGTTGGCGAGCGGGGCGTAGAGCTTGCGGGCTTCAAGGGCGGCCTGTTCGCGCCAGGCAGGATCAGCATGGGCCAGTTCGCGCAGGGTCTGAGTGCGTTCGGCGAGCTTGATCAGTACCACGCGCAGGTCGTCCGACATGGCCAGTAGCATGTGCCGCAACAACTCTTCTTGACCACCCTCGACTTCGGTCAGGAGGTGATCCATACGGTTGAGACGGGCGGCACCCAGAGCCAGGGAGGCGATGTGAGGGCCGTAGAGTTTGTTTAGTCGCTCCGGGTTGAGCTGGTCTTCGGGCAGGGAGGAGAGAAGGGTGGCCGCCAGTGTTTCGCCGTCAAAACCCATGCGGTCGAGCAACTGGGTGGCGCCCAAGGCGTGGACGAGGAGCGGTGTGCCGCCGGGGGTGAGACGATCGGCGAGGATCTCGGCAACGCTCTGCCATGCTTGGCGGACTAGGGCGACCTTGTCGGGACCGGAGGCCGATAGGCGCGCTTCGAGCAGCTTCAGCCAGTCTGTAGCCGCATGGGGTGGGTTGACTAACACAACTTAGAACACAACTTAAAGCCCACTCGGTAGGCTATTACCAGAGCTTCCACCACGGGGCGTCCTGCTTGGGGCCGCCAGAGAGCCAGACGCTTTGCGGATAGTTTTGCTTGAGCACGCGCAGGGCATCCTGCGCTAAATCTTTCATGCCCAAGTGGTCGTAACTCTGGGCCATCAGGGCGAGGGCTTCTTCGGCCGAGCTCGTGGTCTGATAGTGCTCGATGACATATTTGGTCCGATTGACGGCGGCGACATAGGCCCCGCGCTTGAAGTAGTAACGCGCCACATGCAGTTCATGAGCGCCCAAGGCATTGACCAGATGACGCATGCGGCCGCGGGCGTCTTCGCTGTAGCGGCTGTCCGGGAAGCGTTCGACCAAGACCTTGAAGGCTAGGAAGGCTTCGTGCGCGGCGCGTGGGTCGCGTTCGCTCATGTCCTGACTGCCGAGACGGGCCAGCAGACCGTTGTCCTCGATAAAGTTGACCATGCCTTTCAAATAGAGGGCGTAGTCAACATGGGGGTGAGCGGGGTGTTGCTGCAGGAAGCGGTCCAGCGTGGCGGTGGCCGACTCCGGCTCGTTATCCTTGTAATAGGCGTAGGCGACTTCAAGTTGCGCTTGGCTGGCGTGCGCGCCATAGGGATAGCGGGCCTCTAATTTTTCAAACAGCTTGATGCCCTGCTCATAGTTGCCTTCTGCCACGGCTTCCTTGGCCATCCCAAACAGTTTTTGCGCAGACCAGTTCTTGGTTTCGTCGATCTGCTCGGGCAACAAGCTGCAACCCGGCACGGTCACGGTAATCGCCGAGGCAAACAGAAGGGAGGCTAGAATTCGGTTCATGGCGCGGTCTTCGAGAGGACGGGAAGATAGACCGCGTGATTATGCCATGCCCGTTGCCTGCTGCCTGCGCCTAATGCGCTGTATCTAATAACTGTGATGCCTAATGTCTAAATCTCGTGGGCTGGAAATTCCAGCGGATCTTTCGGGTTTGCGTCTCGACCAAGTCGTAGCGCGCTTGCTGCCAGAGTATTCGCGCGGCCGCCTGCAACAGTGGATCGAGGCAGGTCAGATTACCGTGGCTGGCCAAACCGTGTCGGTGCGGCACAAGGTTTATAGCGGTGATCGCATTGAGGTGGTCGTGATATCTGTGCCGCAGGAAGCCGACCACGCGCCCGAGGCGATGGATCTAGCCGTGGTGTACGAAGACGACCACATTCTGGTCATCAACAAACCGGCGGGTCTGGTGGTGCATCCAGGCGCCGGCAACTGGACCGGGACCCTCATGAACGCCTTGTTGCACCATAGCCCAGAGGCGGTCAACCTGCCGCGTGCAGGAATTGTGCATCGGCTCGACAAGGATACTTCCGGGCTGCTGGTGGTGGCCAAGACGCTGACGGCGCATACGGCGCTGGTGCGCGACCTGCAGGCTCGCACGGTCAAGAGGCTCTATCAGGCTGTGGCTTTGGGGCGTTTCGCGCAAACTTCGGGTACGGTGGACGGTGCGATTGGGCGTCACCCGACCCAGCGCACCCGCATGGCCATGGTCGTTGGGGGCAAGCCCGCGGTGACGCATTGGCGGGTTGTGCGCCAGTTTGCTGCGGCGGCACAGATTGAATGTCGACTGGAGACGGGACGCACGCATCAGATCCGGGTCCACCTCACCCATTTGGGCCATCCTCTGCTCGGCGACCCGGTTTATGGCGGGCGTCGCACGACGACACAGAAGCTGCCCAAGTTTTCGCGTCAGGCCCTGCACGCCTGGCGGCTGGGGCTGACACATCCCATGACGGGCGAGGCCATGCAGTGGGAGGCCGCGCTGCCGCAAGATATGCAGGATCTTTTAATGGCACTTGCTGATGCAGAGTGATGACGCCCTACTAATACCTGATTGGCCGGCCCCCGTTGCGGTGCGCGCTTTTATGACCACGCGCCAGGGCGGGGTGAGTGCCGCCCCGTTTCATGGCCTTAACTTGGCGACGCATGTTGGCGACGATCCGGCTGCGGTGCTGCAGAACCGCGCTTTACTGCGTCGGCATCTGCCCGCTGAGCCGCTCTGGCTGAATCAGGTGCATGGCGTGGCCGTGGCCGAGACCGGACGCGATCGGAGCGGTTGTGACGGCGACGCGGCGGTGAGTTTCGTCGCTGGGGAAGTGTGTGCGGTTATGACAGCCGACTGTCTGCCGGTCTTGTTTTGCGATCAAGCCGGGACGGTCGTGGCGGCGGCACATGCCGGTTGGCGTGGCTTGGCGGCTGGGGTATTGGAGGCGACCGTGGCCCGTATGGGCGTGGCGCCTGAGGCCATCCTTGCTTGGCTGGGTGCCGCCATTGGGCCAAAAGTCTTTGAGGTTGGCGATGAGGTGCGCACCACTTTTGTGAGCCAACACCCCGAAGCGGCGGCCGCCTTCGTCAGGCAGGGTGAGCGTTGGCTGGCGGATATTTACGCGCTGGCGCGCCTGCGTCTCGCGGCGGCGGGTGTGGGGCGTGTTTATGGCGGCGGGCTGTGCACCTACACGGATTCGGCACAGTTTTATTCGTATCGGCGCGAGGCCAAGACTGGCCGTATGGCCAGCGTGGTCTGGCTGGCAAAGTCCAGTAGCACTTAAGCACCGCTACCGTAGCCGAAAGCGTAGGAGGCCAGCCCTCTGGCCGAGAGCGGTGTGCGCTTTTACACAATAAGACGGTTTGGTCAGAGCACCAGACCTTGGGCCGGATTTATTTTGGTTGGCGATGCTCACAGTTCTTGCGGGTGCATTCGACATAGAGCGTCAGGTGGTGCTCACGGATCGTGAAGCCATGTTTCTTGGCCACGGCCCTTTGCCGGGCTTCAATCTCGACATCGTGAAACTCTTCAACGCGGCCGCATTGCATGCAGACCATGTGATCATGATGCTCCCCCGGGTTGAGTTCAAAGACGGCCTTGTCGTTATCAAAGTGATGTCGCAGCAACAACCCGGCCTGTTCAAACTGCATAAGCACACGATAGACGGTGGCCAGACCCACATCGTAGTTTTCGGCCGTCAGGATGCGATAGACATCATCGGCGGAAAGGTGGTGACGCTCACTGGACTCAAACAACTCCAGAATGCGCTTGCGCGGCGCGGTTATCTTCAGTCCGAGACTCTTGAGTTGATCGCCGGTCGTCATTTCCTGTGCGGGTCCTTTATAGGGTGCGTTATCATAGCGCGACTTATTCTCTTGTGACCGATTATGCGAAACCCTCTCTTTTTGTTCGCAATCCTGACCCTGGCGCTGTCCGGTTGCAGTCTAAATGGCAACCTGAAGGACACCCTCAAGGATAGCCTTCGCAACCCGCTCGACAAGATCCAGCCCTACAAGCTTGAGATACCGCAGGGTAATGTGATTACGCAGGAGATGGTGGACAAGCTAAAACCCGGCATGACCCGCGCCCAGGTGCGTTTTGTCCTCGGTACGCCCTTGGTGGTCGATGCCTTCCGCACCAACCGCTGGGATTTTGTCTACACCCTGCAAAAGGGAGGCAAGACGCTAGAGTCGCGGCGCATTACGATCCTCTTTGACGGGGATGTTCTGCAAGCCGTCGAGGGTAATGTGGTGGCCGCGAACCCCGTTGTCGAGGTGAAGCCATGATGGTCCCTGTTGCTCTGGCCGGATGTTCCGGTCGCATGGGTCGTGCCCTGCTGGAAGCGGTGGCGGCGGCCTCCGATATGCGTCTCGTGGCTGCACTTGATCGGAGCGGAAGCCCGCTACTTGGGCGTGATGCCGGTGAATTGATCGGCCCAGCGCTCGGCGTTAGCGTCAGCGATGGGGTGGATGCCGCGCTAGAGATAAGCCGCGTCCTGATCGACTTCACCCGTCCGGAAGCCACGCTGGCCTATCTGCCGCGCTGCATTGAACACGAAGTGCCCATCGTCATTGGCACCACCGGCTTTGATGCTGCCGGCAAAGCCGCCATTGCCGCCGCCGCAAAACGCATTCCAGTCTGTTTTGCGCCCAACATGAGCGTCGGCGTCAACCTGGTGTTCAAGCTGCTCGATGTGGCCAGCCGCGTGTTGAACGAAGGTTATGACATCGAGATTATCGAAGCCCACCACCGTCACAAGGTCGATGCCCCGTCAGGCACCGCCCTGCGCATGGGCGAAGTCATCGCCAACGCCTTAGGTCGTGATCTCAAGGACTGTGCCGTCTATGGCCGCGAGGGTGTGACGGGCGAGCGCAACCCCAATACCATTGGTTTTGCCACCGTGCGCGCCGGCGATGTCGTTGGCGACCACACCGCGCTGTTCGCCGCCCTAGGCGAGCGCGTCGAAATTACCCACAAGGCCTCCAGCCGATTGACTTTTGCCAACGGCGCCCTGCGGGCCGCACGCTACCTGCAAGGCAAAACCGAAGGCCTTTACGACATGCAGGATGTGCTCGGGCTGCGCTGAACCCTGCTAGACATCGCGGAAACTCAGCCCGGGTTCACTCTTTTGTGCAGCCTTTATTACTGGCGCCCGGCTATGGTTCGTTCGCTGCCCCGCATTTTTAGAAATAGGAATGCGGGCTAAATAGCCCTATTGAATTCCGGGTTGGGATCCCCATCCTTGGTTCTGTTCGTTTTAAATCCTGGGAAAACACACGATGAGCGGTAAAGAAACCCTCGGCTTTCAGGCCGAAGTCAAACAACTTCTGCAACTGATGATCCATTCCTTGTATTCGCACAAGGAGATTTTTCTGCGCGAGATGATTTCCAACGCCTCGGATGCGGCGGATAAATTGCGTTTCGAGGCGCTGTCGGATGCGGCCTTGTTGGAAGGGGATGCTGATCTGAAGATTTGGATCCGTGCCGACAAGGCGGCGCGTACCTTGACGATCCGCGACAACGGAATTGGGATGAGCCGGCAAGAGGTGGTGGAGCATATCGGCACCATCGCCAAGTCGGGCACCAAGGAATTTTTTGGCAAGTTGTCGGGCGACCAGAAGAAGGATGCGCAGTTAATTGGTCAGTTTGGGGTGGGTTTTTATTCCACCTTTATTGTCGCTGACAAGGTGACGCTAACGACGCGGCGGGCGGGTACAACGGCCGAGCATGGGGTGCGCTGGGAATCGGCGGGGGCGGGGGATTACACCTTGGAGCCGGTGGAAAGCGCCGCGCGTGGGACCGAGATTGTCCTGCACCTGAAGGAGGGTGAGGACGAGTTTTTGGAAGAGTGGCGTATCAAGACGCTGATTCGTCAGTATTCCGATCATGTGCCGCTGCCGGTAGTGTTCATCAACCAGAAGGAAGATGGCACGACGGAGGAAGAAACCGCTAACCGCGCCAATGCGTTGTGGGCGCGTAGCAAGAACGACATCTCGGAGGAGGAATACAAGGCCTTCTACCAGCATGTCGGTCACGATTACGAAGATCCGCTGGCCTGGACGCATGTGCGCGTCGAAGGCCGGCAGGATTACACCGCGTTGCTGTATGTGCCATCCCACGCGCCGTTTGATCTGTGGGACCGCGAGGCCAAGGCGGGCGTGAAGCTCTATGTGAAGCGCGTCTTCATCATGGAGGATGCGCGCAAGCTGATGCCGGCCTATTTGCGTTTTGTGCGCGGGGTCATTGATGCGGCCGATCTGCCGCTCAATGTGTCGCGCGAGATCCTGCAGGAAACCCGCGACATGGAAATGATCCGCGGCGGCTGCGTGAAAAAGGTGCTCGATTTGCTGGCTGATCTGGCGGAAAACCGCAAGGATGATTACGCCAAATTCTGGACCGACTTTGGCCAGGTGTTAAAAGAGGGCGTTGGCGAGGACATGGGCAACAAGGAGCGCATCGCCGGTCTGTTGCGTTTCTTTTCTACCCATGGCGAGGGCGATACCGTGGCGCTGGCCGACTACATGGGCCGCATGCAAGAGGGCCAGGACACGATCTGGTATGTCACTGCCGATTCGCTGGCGGCGGCCAAGGCCAGTCCGCATCTGGAGATTTTCCGCAAGAAGGGCGTTGAGGTCTTGTTGTTGACCGAGCGTGTGGACGAATGGATGGTCGGTCACCTGCCTGAATTTAGCGGCAAAAAACTAGCCAGCATTGCGCGTGGCGATGTGGATCTGGATGCGCTGGCGGATGTCGGCAGCGACAGCACCGAGGCGGCCAAGCCGGCCGTCGATGAGGCGGAGCAAAAGGCCTTGGTCGAGCGTCTGAAAACGGCGCTGACTGGCCGAACTCAAGAAGTGCGCGTGTCGCGGCGCCTGATTGATTCACCGGCGTGTCTGGTGGCGGGCGATCAGGACATGGGCGAGCACCTCAAGCGCTTGCTGAAGTCAATGGGCCAAGCAGCGCCGGACACCCAGCCGATTCTGGAAATCAATGCCTCCCATCCGATCTTGCAACGCATGCAGGCGGCCGAGGGCGAGCATTTTGATGATCTGGCGGCGGTGTTGTTTGATCAGGCGGTGTTGCTCGACGGCGGCGAACTGGCCGACCCGGCAGCGTTTGTGCGCCGGATCAACGCACTGGCCTTTCAGTAACCGTGGGTCGGCCCGGGGCCGATAAGGCGGGCGCAGAGAACCGTGCTCTTGCGGGGTTTTCTGCAGAAAGTCAGTCCCTCTGACCGATTTTTGCAGGTTGCTGATATGCCCGCATCAGTGATTGCGGTGGCGGATATCCTCAATATGGAGGGGATATTCGCCGCGCCGCCGGTCGTCAAAGTAACGCTCCAATGTCGCTCGGATAGTGCGGAAGGCGAGGGCGTCCCAAGGCACATCTGTCTCCGAAAAGAGTCGCACCTCCAGGCTTTCTTCGCCGGGGGCAAAATCCAGATCGCTGAGCTGGGCGCGGAACATGAGATAGACCTGATTAATATCCGGCAAGCTAATCAGGCTGTATAGCGTGGGCTCCTGCACCCGGGCGCCAGCCTCTTCTAGCGTCTCGCGGAGCGCGCCTTCCATGGCACTTTCGCCATTTTCCATAAAGCCGGCAGGCAAGGTCCAGAAACCATGCCGGGGCTCGATGGCGCGGCGGCAGAGCAATATTTTGTCATCCCATTCAGCCAGACACCCGACCACCATCTTGGGGTTTTCGTAATGAATGGTGCCGCAGGCCGGACAGCAATGACGGCGCCGGTTGTCCCCGTCGGGGATGGTGTGGACCAAAGGAGCGCCGCACTGGCTGCAAAAGTTCATGTCAAAGGACGGTGAGGAATTGGAGGATTCGAGACCGCACGGTAACAAAATCCCTCCCCTCGGGGAAGGGCTGGGGCATGGGATCGGTTAAAATCAAGCTCACATCAAATTGTTTCTGAAGACGACCATGGCTGAAATCCTTACCCTGCGCGGCGGCGCGGCGCGTTCCGAATTCCGTATCTCCAAGCTGCTTGCAACGGTTCAGGCGGCTGGCGTGCCGATCACGGGTCTGGTTGCTGAATATCGCTATTTCATTGAACTCAACGCGCCCTTGGCTGAGGCCGATCACGCCTTCCTCTGCGAGTTGCTCCATGCCCAACAGCACACGCCCAATAAGAAATCATTGCTGGTTACCCCGCGCATCGGCACGGTGTCGCCGTGGTCATCCAAGGCAACGGATATCGCCCGCAATTGTGGCCTGACGGCGGTTAATCGTATTGAACACGGTGTGGCCTGGCGCCTGGAAGGCAAACTTCGGCCGAAGCAGCGTGCCCAAGTGCTCGCGGCGCTCCACGACCGCATGACCGAAAGCGTGCTTGACGACGAACGCGAGGCTACCCGGTTGTTCTCGCACCAGCCGCCCAGGCCACTGGAGCGCGTCGATATTCTCAAGGGCGGCAAGGCTGCTCTTGTTAGGGCCAACCTGAGCCTGGGTCTGGCCTTGTCCGAAGACGAGATCGACTATCTGGTCGCCAACTTCAAAAAGGTGAAGCGCAATCCGACCGATGTTGAGCTGATGATGTTTGCGCAGGCCAACTCGGAACACTGCCGCCACAAGATTTTTAATGCCGACTGGGTCATTGATGGCAAGCAACAAAATGAGTCCTTGTTTGGCATGGTGCGTCACACTCACGCGGTGCGTCCGCAGGGCACGCTGTCGGCCTATTCCGACAATGCCTCGGTGATTGAGGGCTATACCGCCGGCCGTTTTTACCCGGATGCCGATGGTGTTTATCGGGCTCATCAGGAACCGATCCACATTCTGATGAAGGTGGAAACGCACAACCATCCCACTGCCATCGCGCCGTTTCCGGGTGCGGCCACCGGCTCCGGTGGCGAGATTCGCGACGAGGGTGCGACCGGGCGCGGCTCCAAACCCAAGGCCGGGCTGTGCGGTTTTTCGGTGTCCAACCTTAATCTGCCCCACGCCCGCCAACCGTGGGAGATGGCCTATGGCAAGCCCGACCGCATCGTTTCGGCGCTCGACATCATGCTTGAAGGGCCGTTGGGTGCGGCCGCTTTCAACAACGAATTTGGCCGCCCCTGTCTGGCCGGCTATTTCCGCAGCTTCGAGTTGCAAACCCCGGACGGTCAGGTGCGCGGGTATCACAAGCCGATCATGCTGGCCGGCGGCGTGGGCAATATCCGCGCTGACGATGTCGATAAGGAGATTTTCTCTGCCGGTACGCTGCTGATTCAGTTGGGTGGCCCCGGTTTGCTGATTGGTTTGGGCGGTGGTGCGGCCTCCAGTATGGGCTCGGGTGCGAATGCCGAGGCGCTGGATTTTGATTCGGTGCAGCGTGGTAACCCGGAGATTCAACGCCGCGTGCAAGAGGTTATTGACCGCTGCTGGCAGTTGGGCGCGCAAAACCCGATCCGTTCCATTCACGATGTCGGCGCGGGCGGTTTGTCTAATGCCATGCCGGAACTGGCGCATGGTGCAGGTTTGGGCGCACGGTTTGAATTACGGCAAGTGCCGTCCGAGGAACCGGGTATGGCACCCAAGGAAATTTGGTGTAACGAGGCTCAGGAGCGTTATGTACTGGCCATTGCCCCGGCTGATCTCCCGCGTTTTGCGGCTCTATGTGAACGCGAACGCTGTCCGTTTGCGGTGGTGGGCGAGGCGACCGCTGACGGCCAGTTGCAGGTAACCGATGCACACTTCAAGAACAGCCCGGTCGATATGCCGATGGAGGTGTTGCTCGGCAAGCCGCCCAAAATGCTGCGCGAGGTGAGCCATGTCGCGCCGGTGCTGACGCCCTTCCACGCTGCGGGGCTGGATCTGCGCGAGGCGGCTTATCGCGTTATCGGCCATCCCACGGTGGCCGACAAGACCTTCCTCATTACCATTGGTGACCGTACCGTCGGCGGTTACACGGCGCGCGACCAGTTTGTCGGCCCGTGGCAGATCCCGGTGGCCGACTGCGCCGTCACGACCTTGGCCTATGACACTGAAAAGGGCGAGGTTATGGCCATGGGCGAGCGCACGCCGTTGGCGCTGATCAACCCGGAGGCCTCGGGCCGTATGGCGGTGGCGGAGGCGATCACCAATCTGGCCGCAGCGACGGTCACGGATATTTCCGACCTGCGCTTGTCAGCCAACTGGATGGCGCCCGCTGGCCACCCCGGTGAAGACGCTGCTTTGTTTGACACGGTGCGGGCCGTGGCCAAGGAGCTTTGCCCTGCGCTGGGCATCAGTATCCCGGTTGGCAAGGATTCGATGTCTATGCAAAGTCGCTGGACCGATGGCAAGGCCCACAAGGCGGTGGTGTCGCCGTTGTCGCTGATTGTGACCGCTTTCGCCCCGACGCCGGATGCACGGCGCACGCTGACCCCACAATTGCGCACCGATTGCGGCCCGACCGACCTGTTGCTGATCGATCTGGGCCAAGGTCATAACCGTTTGGGCGGCTCCATCCTCGCCCAGTGTTATAGCGCGTTGGGTGATGCCGCCCCGGATGTGGTTTCCGCCCCGCAAATCACAGCTTTTTTTGCGCTTATCCAGCAGCTTAAGAAACAAAATTTGTTGCTTGCCTATCACGACCGTTCTGATGGCGGCCTGTTCGCTACCCTGTGCGAAATGGCCTTCGCCGGTCATTGCGGCATCGATATTGATATGGACGAGCTGCGTTACAAGCGGTTTCACGATGACATCGCCGAGGCTTTGGCCGATACTCCGGAGCCGCAAGAGCCTTACACCAGTCGTCTCTTTAACATCCTGTTTAATGAGGAGTTGGGTGCGGTCGTGCAGGTGCGGCGCGGCGATACGGGCCGGGTCATTGATGCCTGCATAGACGCGGGCTTGCGCGACGAGTTGTTTGTGATTGGAACCCTCAACCGCAAAGATCGGATTCGCGTACTGCGCGAGGGTCTAGCCGTGCTCGACGAAGCGCGTGTTGATCTGCAAACCGCTTGGAGTGCCACCAGTCTGCGCATGCAGCACCTGCGTGATAACCCCGACTGCACGCGGCAGACCTTTGAGACCTTGCAAGCCCGTGATCCGGGCCTGTCCGTCAAGCTTAGTTTCGACCTGAACGACAACATCGCTGCGCCGTACATTAAGCGCAAGAAGGCGCAGCCCAAGGTGGCCATCCTGCGTGAACAAGGCGTGAACGGCGAGGTAGAAATGGCGGCTGCCTTTGATCGCGCCGGCTTTGCCCCCGTCGATGTCCACATGAGCGATATTCTGAGCGGACGCTTGGATCTGTCTGGTTTCAGGGGCTTGGTGGCGTGTGGTGGTTTTTCTTATGGCGATGTCCTGGGCGCTGGCGGCGGCTGGGCCGCGTCGATTCTGCACTCAGCCCGCGCGCGTGACGCTTTCGAGGCCTTTTTCAACCGAAGTGACAGTTTTGCGCTGGGCGTGTGCAATGGCTGCCAGATGATGAGCCGCTTGAAAGGCATTATCCCCGGCGCACAAGACTGGCCACGCTTTGAGCGCAACCTATCGGAACAATTTGAGGCCCGTTTTGTTATGGTTGAGGCGCTGCAGACGCCGTCCATCCTGTTCGATGGCATGGCTGGCTCAAAGTTGCCGATTGTTGTGGCACACGGCGAAGGCCGTGCGGTGTTTGATTCGTTGGCGCAGCAAAAACGCGTCTTGACCAGCCTGCGTTATATCAACAACCAAGGTCGCGCCACTGAGCAGTTCCCGGCTAACCCCAACGGTTCGCCTGGCGGCATCACCGCTGTGACCACCCCGGATGGCCGTTTCACCGTCATGATGCCGCACCCTGAGCGGGTGTTCCGCGCCATTCAGCATTCCTGGCGGCCGGACGCTTGGCAAGAAGACGGTCCGTGGTTGCGCCTGTTCCGCAACGCCCGGCGCTGGGCGGGTTAACCAGGTAATTGGCCTTGTTCAGGCGAACAAAAACGCGCCCATGGGCGCGTTTTTTACAGACGGAGAAACGCGGGTTATTTCGTCGCCAGGATGGCATCAGCCAGGGCGTCGGCGTTGGCAGCGGCCTTCGGTTGCGGCGGCATCGGGATCTTGCCGTAGTTGCCCTTGGCACCATTCTTGATGCCGGCTACAACGGCTGCCTTATCACCGGCGCGTTTGGCGGCGATTTCTTTCCAGGTCGGGCCCATCTTTTTCTTGGTGGCGTCATGGCAGCCAATGCAGCCGTTTTCGGCAAAAATGTCAGCAGAAGCGGGGGCAGCCATGACGGCAAAGCCAGCGGCCAGCAAAGCGGTGAACAGTTTCATAAGAATCTCCAGTTAGATAAGGGGTTCAATCGTTGGTCACAATATCTTTGTTACGCGTGATTGTGATGATCACGGAGCGGGAACATACCGGCCTTGGGGAATCCCGTCAATAGAGAAGGGATTACCACTTGATTAAGTGTACATGCGGCAGGGTGCGGCCAAGAAAGCGTTCGCCGATGGTTTGAAAGCGCAGGGGGACATCGGTGACATAAAAATCATAATGCGGCGAGTTGCGATCTGGGTTGGCGAGGCTTCGATCGGCAAGCAGCCGGGCGGTTTGCTCAGCCATGGCATCGGCTGAATCGACGAGGGCGACACTGGGACCGGCGACTTCCTGTAACAGGGGCTTGAGCAGCGGGTAATGAGTACAGCCGAGAACGAGGCTGTCGATGCCCTCGGTCAGGAGGGGTTTGAGGTATTCCTGAGCGGCAAGACGGGTGACCGGGTGATCCAGCCAGCCCTCCTCGACGAGCGGCACAAACAGGGCGCAGGCCTGAGCATAGAGGCGGATGGGTTCTTTGCCGCTATGGATAGCGCGCGTATAGGCGTTGCTGTTGATGGTGGTGGGTGTGCCAATAACGCCGATCTTGTGATTGTGCGTGGCGGCCAGCGCCGCATGTGCGCCAGCCTCGATGACATCCAGGACGGGAGTGTCGGATAGATCATGCACGGCCTGAGCGGCAACAGATGCCATGGTGTTGCAGGCGATGATGAGCAGTTTGACCTGACGCTCCAGGAGAAACTCGGCGATCTGGGTGGTGTAATGAGCAATCGTTTCGGGGGATTTGACGCCATAAGGGACGCGCGCCGTGTCGCCGAAATAGACGATGTTTTCAAACGGCAGGCGCTCCATCAGGGCGCGCACGACGGTTAGGCCGCCGACGCCGGAGTCGAATACGCCAATGGGGCTGCGGGGGTCAAAAGTGGCGGTCATGGCTTGGGGAGTTCGGTCAGTCGTCGCAGGGCCCATTCTACATGGTCGCGCACCAGGGCTGAGGGGTGATCACGCCGGGCTTTAAGCGCGGCGTGCGTGGCAGGACTGGCATCCCTCTGATTACCAAGGGCGACGGCGATATTGCGCAGCCAGCGCTCCCAGCCGATACGGCGAATGGCGGAACCGGCCAGCCGGGCATCGAATTCGGCCTCGGTCCACGCAAACAGGTCGATTAGACGCGCGTTATCGAGGCCATTGCGAGGCTGAAAATCGGCCTCGCGGCTGGACATCGCGAAGGCGTTCCAGGGGCAGGCCAGCTGGCAATCGTCGCAGCCGTAGATGCGGTTGCCGAGCAAGGGGCGCAATTCGATGGGGATCGCACCGGCATGTTCGATGGTGAGATAGGAGATGCAGCGCCGCGCATCGACCTGATAGGGGGCGACAATGGCGCCGGTTGGGCAGACCGAAAGGCAGGCCGTGCAGGTGCCGCAATGCTCCGGCTCTTCAGGGGTATCGGGAGACAGAGGCAGGTTGGTTAATAACTCGCCGAGAAAATACCAGGAGCCGGACCGGGTCAGGAGCAGGCTGTGCTTACCGCGCCAGCCGCTGCCGGCGCGGGCGGCAAGTTCGACTTCCAGGAGGGGGGCGCTGTCAGTGAAGGCGCGATATGCGAAGGGGCCGATTTCGGCCTCAATCCGGTCGGCTAATTTTTGCAAGCGATTGCGCAGCAGCTTGTGATAATCGCGCCCCAGGGCGTAGCGCGAAACATAGGCGCGGTCCGGGTCGGAGAGGAGCGCTTGAGCCGCGCCGGTATTGATGTCCTCGGCTAAATAATTGAGACGGACGCTGATGAGGCTCTGTGTTCCGGGCACTAATTCCGTGGGTCGCGCACGCAGGAGGCCGTGTCGGGCCATATAATCCATGCCGCCGTGGTAGCCCGCGTTTAGCCAGGCTTGCAGGCCCGGTTCCGCGTCAGACAGGTCGAGGGGCGCAAAACGGACGGATGCGAAGCCCAGTTCAGCCCCCCAACGACGAATGGCGTGTTTGAGTTCCGGTTCGGATAGAGGAGTATCAGGGTGCAAAGGGTGTTGCAACATGAGGACGATGATAGCCTTCCTTCGGGGACGCTGGAATTGCACTTGCCGGACGAGGCCGCGACCCTGGCCTTGGGAGCTCGCTTGGCCGGGGCCTTGCAGCCTGGGCTTTATATCGAATTGCTGGGTGACTTAGGGGCCGGCAAGACGACCTTGGTGCGGGGCTTGTTGCGGGCTTTGGGTTACGAGGGACGGGTGAAGAGCCCGACCTTTACCTTGCTTGAACATTACTCTGTTTTGAGGTTTAATCTGTATCACTTTGATTTATATCGTTTTGAGGACCCTGAAGAATGGCTGGATGCGGGTTTCCGCGAACACTTCAACCGCGACAGTGTGTGTCTGGTGGAATGGCCGCAAAAGGCGGTGGGTTGTCTGCCGCGCGCCGATGTGACGCTGCGCCTCGCTATCGTCGATCAGGGGGCCGGGCGACAGGCGACGCTTTTGCCCCATACCCCGAGCGGTAAACAATGTCTCGCGATGCTCGCTACTGGCGGTTGAAGGCCCCGCTGGCCCTGGTGCTAGCCATGGGATACGCGCGCTCGGGCTGGGCCGGGACCTTGGCGCAGTCGGCCCGGGCGGTGCGTATACAGCCTTCACCTGACTCGTCGCGCCTCGTTTTGGAGTTTGCTGAGGCGCCGGCCTATCAGCACTTTAGCCTGAAAGGGCCTGAGCGGTTGGTGATCGATCTGGAAGGGGTTCTGCCGGACGGTGCCTTGACTGATATCGCGACGCGCCTGACCCCGCAGGATCCCTACATCGCTTCGTTGCGGGTGGGTCTGAATCGTCCCAATGTCACCCGTTTGGTGATTGAGTTGAAAACGGCGGCGCGGGTTGAGGTGTTTCCGCTTAAACCAGCGGGGGACTATGCTCACCGAGTCGTCATTGATTTGAAAGGGGACGCCCGTCTGGAGCCCGTGCTGCCGGCCGGGCCCGTCGCCACGCCCATTCCTGCCCCCGTCCCAGAAGCCCGTCGTCTGGTGACCATTGCCATCGACGCCGGGCATGGCGGTGAGGACCCTGGTGCGCGCGGGGCGCGCGGCACTTTGGAAAAGACGGTTACCCTTTCGATAGCCCGCCGGGTTCGGGCCCAGATTGAGCAGACCGATACCATGCGTGCGGTCATGATTCGCGAGGGCGATTACTTCATCCCACTGCACGAGCGGGTCAACAAGGCGCGTCGTGCCCACGCAGACGTTTTTGTTTCCATTCATGCCGACGCCTTCTACAAGGCGAGTGCCAAGGGGTCGTCGGTTTTTGTGCTATCGGAAAAAGGCGGCTCGTCGGCGGCGGCGCGCTGGTTGGCCAAGCGTGAAAATGACGCCGATTTGATTGGGGGCGTGCGAATTGATGTCAAGGACATTTATGTGCGTAAATCGATCTTGGATATGTCGACGGATGCCCAGATTCTCGATAGCCAGAAATTGGCCTCGCGGGTCCTTGAAGAGATTGGTGGCATCAACGATTTGCATAAGGCTGTGGTTGAAAATGCCAGCTTTGCCGTCCTTAAGGCGCCGGATATTCCCTCCATCCTGATTGAAACGGCCTTCATCACAAACCCCGAGGAGGAACGCAAGTTGACCGACGAGGCGCATCAGGAGCGCATTGCGACGGCCATCGTAGCGGGCTTGTCGCGTTATTTGGCCACCAATCCACCGCTGCGTCGGCCCGGCAAGACAGCGCGTCTTGATTGATTTCTTATACCGCTCCCGGCATGGTTCGCAAATCCACAATCCCCAGTAAGCCGACCGCAAGCGTGGCGGAACCAGCCGCCCCGTTGACCTCACCCTTGCCGGTGGCTGAGGTACTGGCTGAGATCGCCAGTAACATGAGTTCCGACGCCAACATCGAGCAGATGCTGACCCGTTTTCTGGGCATCATGGTGCGTATTTCGGGAGCCCGTGCGGGGGCGGTGCGGGTTCTGACGGCCGATGGCGGGCATTTGCGTCTGGCTGGTTCCATCAACCTTTCGGACCAGGTGCTGGAACGGGAACGCTTTGTACCGCTCGGTTGTGGCGTGTGCGGCAAGGCGGTCAGCTCCTTGATCCCCGAGGAAGATCGGGTGATGACGGTTTGCCAGAAACAGGTTCGCCACGCCTACCTGCAGCAGGACTGTGCGCATATTCTCGCCATTCCCTTGCGCCACAAAGGCAAGGTGCTAGGGGTGTATAACTTGTTCATGGAGCAGGACCAGGTCATCGCAAAAGATGTTCGTTTCCTTTTTAACTCCATCTCCGAGCACCTGGGCATGGCGCTGGAGAATATGCGTTTGACGCGTGAAAACATGCGCATCTCGCTAATTAACGAGCGCACCATGCTGGCCAATCAGATCCATGACTCGCTGGCCCAGACGCTGGCCTATGCCAAGATGCGCCTGTCGGTACTTAATGAATCCTTGCAGGAGGGGCACATTGATGACACCCAGCGCTATCTGGGTGATGTCGAGGAGGCGGTCGACATGGCCTATTCTGAGTTGCGCAACCTGATTACTCAGTTTCGCGACCGCATTGATCCGCGCGGTTTGGTGCCGGCCCTGACCGAGATGGTGAAGAGCTTCCGTCAGAAGGCCAATGCCGATGTGGAATTTCTCAATCTCACGCAGGATGTGCTGCTTCTGCCGGAAGAGGAGATCCAGGTCTTCCACATCATCCAGGAGGCGTTGTACAACATCAGCAAGCACGCCCGGGCCCGCCATGTCATTGTCACGCTGGATCTTGAGGACGGTGAATATGTGGTCAATGTGGCCGATGATGGGGTGGGTCTGATTGATGCCTCGGCCAGCGTGGGGCGGAGTTTTGGTCTGACCATCATGCGCGAACGGGCCGAGAAACTAGGCGGGCGTCTGGTCATCGAGAGTCGTCCAGCGGGCGGAACAACGGTGCGTTTGCGTTTCCCCGCCAGCCCCTCGGTTACCAAACCCGACACGGCCACCGTGACCAGCACGGAGGCCAAGATCCGTATCAAGCCCCGTGACGAGGAGTTATCCCAATGAATACTGTGCGCATCGTCCTGGCCGACGACCATACCTTGTTTCGCAAGGGGTTGTCGGAATTGCTGGAGCGTGAGGGGCATATTCGCGTTGCGGCCATGACGGGAGATCCTTCCCAGGTTGCGGCTCTGTTGCGTGAACACACACCGGATGCCTTGATTCTCGATCTTAACCTGCCCCCAACGGACGGAATCACCTTGATGCAGGAGTTGCGTGACCAGGGTTTTGGGCTGCCGGTCTTGATTCTGACCGTTTCCGAGGCCGACCGTGATCTCGCGCGGGCGCTGCGGAACGGGGCCAAGGGGTATTTGCTCAAGAGTATGGAGCCGGACGAGGTGATTGATGCAGTCCTGCGTGCGGTGCGGGGCGAAACGGTGGTGGCGCCGACGATGACGGCCAAGCTGGTGCGACTCCTTGATCATCGCGAAGGCGGCGAGCAAAAGCATGGCGAGTTGCTGGCGACTTTGACGCAGCGTGAGCGGGAAATTCTGGCGCACTTGTCGCGGGGCGAAAGCAACAAGGCCATCGCCCGCGCTCTGGATATCAGCTACGACACCGTCAAACTGCATGTGCGCCATATTCTCGCCAAGCTGAATCTGACCTCAAGAGTTGAGGCAGCCGTCTTTGCCGTGGAACAACGCTTGTCGCCCGATTAATGGCAAACACCTTGTGGGTCGCCTTTGAGCTAAGCCCAACCCACAAAACCAGCGCTGGCGCGAATGGCCCTATGGCCTGTGGCCGTGTTAGAGGCGGGCCAGGGCCTTGATGTGGGCCGTGGCGCTGCGGCCGAGGGCGCTGAGGTTGTATCCCCCTTCCAGCGCCGAGACGATGCCATTCGCCGCGTGGTGCGCGGACTCTAGATTTAAGCCATTCAGCCTAAGGTGGGGTCGCGTGGCTGGCTTGGTGGATGGCGGCGATCCGGGCTGCGCGTATGGCCTCGGCCATTTTTTCAGGGGGCGTTTGCCGAGCGAGGGCGGCTGCATCGAGCCCGCGCACGGCGGCTAGAGCCGTCTCAAGGGTCCCGCGTGAGGGGTAGGCGCTGTTTTCAAAACCCCAGCGACCGCGCTGATCACAGGTGCAGGCCAGGATAAAGTCCTCCAGGCGCTGCGGTGAACGCAGGGCACCGATGTCGGTCAGCAGGCGCAGCATCGTCTCGGGCCGCAACTCGGCCGCACGCAGGGCCACGCCATGGTGATGGGCCACAGCGAGGGCGAGTTCGCGGCAATCATTGGGGACGCGCAGGCGCTCGCACAGCGGGCCGACCAGTTCGGCACTGCGCTGCTCGTGGCCATGATGGCGGGGGAGAAGAGCGGCCGGTGTCGTGCCCTTGCCCAGGTCATGGCAAAGTACCGCAAAGCGGACCGGCAGGCTGGCCCCGGCCTGGGCGGCGGCTTGCAGACAGAGCAGCAGGTGAATGCCGGTATCGATCTCCGGATGGAAGTCGGCCCGTTGCGGTACCCCGAACAGGCGTTCGACCTCGGGCAACAAGCGGGCCAGGGCGCCGCAGTCGCGCAGGACCTCGATCATGCGGGCGGGCGAGGCCTCCATCAAGCCGCGGGCGATCTCCTGCCAAACGCGTTCGGGGACGAGCGCATCCACCTCACCGGCTGCGACCATCGCACGCATTAGCGTCAGTGTTTCAGGAGCGACCGTGCAATGGGCAAAGCGCGCGGCAAAGCGGGCCACCCGCAGGATACGCACCGGGTCTTCAGCAAAGGCCGGTGAAACATGGCGGAAAAGACCGGCTTTTAGGTCTTGCTGTCCGCCATGGGGGTCGATGAGTTCGCCATTTGGGGCGCGGGCGATGGCATTGATGGTCAGATCACGACGGCCGAGATCTTCTTCTAGGGTGACCGCCGGGTCGGCGTGGATAACAAAGCCGCGATAACCCGGTGCCGTCTTGCGCTCGGTGCGGGCGAGGGCGTATTCCTCATGCGTTTTGGGGTGCAGAAAGACCGGAAAGTCGCGCCCGACCGGAAGGTAGCCAGCCGCCGTCATCGCCTCCGGGGTGGCTCCGACGACGACCCAGTCCCGGTCTTTGATGGGCAGGCCGAGCAGGGCATCGCGCACTGCGCCGCCGACCTCGTAGATCTGGACAGACGGGGGCAGCGGCATGCGGTGGTTTCGAGTTAGCGCCGCGCCTGGGTGCGGTAGGTGGCGTAGATGCTGCGGCTATCTTCATTACGCAGATAGTCGAGGTTTGCCACCAGGCTGGCCGGACGGCCGAAGCGGGCCGGATAACCCTCGGGGCAAAGGTTGTCGCTGCGCATGGCGCGGCAATTGTCGCGAGTCATCATCTTCGGACCAGGCATGAACTCCATGGCTATGGCCATGGCGTAGGAGGCCGCCTCGCCCAGCGGCAGGATGAAACGCTTGAGGCCGCGTGCGGCGGCCGTGAGGCGAACCAGTTCCTGCAGGGTAAAGGGGGTGTCGCCGCAGAGGTTGTAGGCCTGGCCCCAAGTTTCCGGATCATTGAGGCTGAGGGTAAAAGGGCGCGCCACATCGTTAATGTGAACGGGTTGGAAACGCGCGCCGGCGCCGGCCAGAGGCAGGACGGGGGTTAGCGCCAGAAGCTTGGCAAACAGGTTCAGGAAGTTGTCGCCCGGGCCAAAGATGACGGAGGGACGGAACACGGTCGGATGCAGATCATCTGCGGCCAGCACGGCGGCCTCGCCGCGGGCCTTGCTTTGCTGGTACAGACTGGCTGAGTCCGCTGATGCGCCCAGAGCGCTCATATGGAGGAGGCGGCGCACCCCCGTCGCGCGACAGGCAGCAATAACCTTGACTGGGAGTTCGGCATGGATCTTTTCGAAATCGGCGGCGCTACCGTGCAGGATGCCGACCAGATTGATGACCGCGTCGCAGCCTTGGAACAGGCGTTCCAGCTCGGCCGGCTCATGGATATTGGCCTCGAGGGTGGTGATGGTGGGCAGGACATCAAGGTGGCGCAGATCGATACGGCGACGCCCCGGAATGATGATGGAAACGCCCGTCTTGGCGAGCTGTGCCGTGAGGTGCGAGCCGACAAAGCCGCCACCACCGAGGATGCAGATCTGTTTGATTTTCATGATGCGCTGCCTAATGGAGAGAATGGAATAGCGTTATCTTACGCCGCTTGCCTAGTCGATGGCGGGGGTTAATTCATCCTCCGGCAAGGGGGCGTTGCTGCGCGGCGGGATGACGCCAAGGCGATCCTTGAGGCTAGTTTGTGGCACGCCCAGCCGCTCGGCGTAGAACATGGCGTTGGCGAGGACCTTTTTGACATATTGGCGGGTCTCGAGGAAGGGAATAGTCTCCACATAAATGGCGCCTTCCAGAGAGCTGTTTGATTGCCACTTGCGGGCGCGCGCCGGGCCCGCATTGTAGGCGGCGGTGGCCAGCACGGTCGATTGGTCGAGGCCGTTATACAGCTTCTTTAAATACCAGGTACCGAAGCGGATGTTGGTTTCCGGTTGCCCGACCTTCTCGACGGTTTTGCGGCTGGCTCCCATTTGTTGCCCAATCCAGCGCGCCGTTCCGGGCATGATTTGCATCAGGCCGCCAGCACCCACCCGGGAGCGGGCATATTCAATGAAGCGTGACTCCTGCCGCATCAATCCATAGACCCAGGCGACATCGAGATTCTGCTCACGAGCAAAGGATTCGGCGAGGTCGCGGTAGGGCGTGATATAGCGCAGGTCAATGCTGTGCGCCTCGCGCGTCCGTTCGGCAGTGCTGATGGCGCGGTCATACCAGCGGGCTTGCCGGGCCAGTTCGGCGGCAGCGAGCAGCTGCCGGTCATTCATGTCGCGCAGGGCCCAGTTCCACTCGGCCAGGGCGTCTTCATTGAGATCCAGTTTACGCAACAAGAGGGCGCGTTTCAGCCCCGTATGGTCTTCCGCAAAACGCAATTCGCTGTCTGTCAGAGGTAGGGCAATCGGGCGTGATTGCAGGCGCTGGGGCAAGGCCTCTTCTGCCAGTCGCCCGTAATAATTGAACTCTTGAGAGAGCGGTGCAAAGATTTGTTGGGCGCTGGCATGCGCATTCATGGCCTGAAGTGCGCGGGCCTTCCAGTAGCGCCAGACGGGTTCTTCCTGCAGGCGCGGCGGCAGGGTCTGCAGGACCGCATAGACCTCGGACCAGTGTTGGCTGCGCAACAGGCTGCGGAGGCGCCATTCGTGTTGCAGATCGCTGAAGGCCCCGCCCATCTGGCGAAACCAGATATTGGCCATCGGGTTGTGCCGTCGCGCCGCCTCGACGGCAATCTGGCCCCAGCCGTAGCGTCGCTCGGTCTCGCTGTACTGAGCGCCGGCGCTGGCCCAAAGCTGGGCCGCTGCGGCCGGATCCTTTTTGGCCTTTTGATGCAGGGCATGGAGGGCCGCTTCACGCTGGCCGCGGGCGTTGGCGACGGTTTCAATCAGGGTCGTCGTGCCATTTTCCGATTCCCGCAGGGCCGTGGCCTCCATGCGTTGCCCTTCGGGTAACCAAGTATCCAGGCGGCGAGCCAGGGCCGTTTGCCCTTCCGCAAAGGCAAGCCGGAGGCGGGAGATGATCTCGTCCTCGCTGATTTGTCCTTGGTTGTGCAGGTGTGTGTACAGTGCTTGGCAAGCTTCGGTCTGCGTCAGGGAGGTGGTAAAGCGGGACTTCGCTTCCTGAATGGCCGCGTAATCGTGTTGCATCGTGCGGGCGTGCAGGACCATGCATTCAATCTCGCGGTCGGAGCCGTAATGGCCCGCGCTCAATTGGCGCGCCTCAAGCAGGACGGCGGGCCATTGTTGTTGCGTGTAGAGCGAGGTGATCAGGCGTTTGTAGGCCCGATTCGACAGGGGAGTATCGGCAAATTTTTGGGCAAAGGCGCGTAACCGATCCGGTTCCCCCTGAGTGTCGTCCAGACGCCACCAGGCAATATAAGGTGCCAGCAGATGGTTGGCGGGGACCTGGCCTGCTGCCTGTTCAAAACGGGCGGATTGTCCCTTACGGATAGCCTCGCGAGCGTTAAGAAAGGCCTTGTCCGGGTTTGCGGCGGCCAGACTGCCGGAAAACAGGGCGCCAATCAGGAATAGTATTTTGAGCATGGCCCGGATGGTAACTGAAAGCGTGGCTCAAAGTTACCGGCCGCGGCGCGCACGCAGAAAAACCGTTTCGGGCAGCCGTGTCAGCGCCGCGTCACGATCTCGTCCAGAGCCAAACGCTGTTTGGCAGGCACGGTCTCGTTGCTATATCCCAAGGCGAGGACCAGGGCCGGGCGGAAGCGTGCGAGGTCAACATTAATGGTGGTGGCAACGGCATCGGCAAGATAACCGCCGATGGGGCAGGAATCCAGACCAATCACGGCCGCGGCGGTCATCATGTTGGCGGCGGCAATATGGCACTGCGTGATGCTCCAGGCGGCGACATCTACAGCGGCGTAAAAATCGCGGTACATGGCCAGACCTCCGGCCAGTCGCTCACCGGGATACTCGCGTTCCAGAAGGCGTAGGGTATAGGGCTGGTCGGGCGCCAACTCGCTGACCCGGGCGAGAATGACAATGACTGCGGCGGCCTCGCCAACTTGCGGTTGACCAAAGCAGGCGGCCTGCAAGGCGGCCTTATCGGCGGCTCCCTGGCAGACGACGAAGTGCCAGGGCTCCAGGCCAAAGGCGGAGGGCGACAAGCGGCCGGCCTCCAGCACATAGTTCAGATCGGCTTCGGCGATCGGTTGATCAGTGAAGCTGTGGCTAGCGTGGCGGCGGTGGAATGTGGTCAGGAGTTCATTTCGCATTAGGCCATCTTTCTTTGGATCTTTGCTGTCGCGTTGATTTCGCTCATTGCAGGCAGGTTAGGTTTTTCGTTATTGTAGCCGGGCTCCGCATGGCTAATCCCCTAAGCTGGATGCGGTTACTTCTCATTGGCTAAAATTTGACCGAAAGCATCCATGTCAGATCTCCCGTTTGAGCCGGCCATTGTCGGCATTGTTTCGATCAGCGACCGCGCCTCGGGCGGGGTGTATGAAGACAAAGGTTTACCCGCCCTCAAGGAATGGTTGACGGTGGCGCTGCATAATCCCGTTACTTTCGTAGAGCGGCTGATTCCGGACGAGCAGGCAGAGATTGAGGCAACCCTGATCGATCTGGCTGGCCAATGTTGTCTGGTTCTGACCACCGGCGGGACCGGCCCCGCCCCGCGCGATGTCACTCCGGAGGCGACCCTGGCGGTGGCAGACAAGGTCTTGCCCGGCTTTGGCGAGGCCATGCGCGCGGTGTCCCTGCAATATGTGCCGACGGCGATCCTGTCGCGCCAAGTGGGTGTGGTGCGCGGCGCCTGTTTGATCCTTAACCTGCCCGGTCAACCCAAGGCCATCAAGGAGACGCTGGATGGCGTATTCGCGGCGGTTCCCTATGGCGTGGATCTTATCGGTGGGCCGTATCTGGAGACGCGGGCCGAAGTGGTGCAGGCCTTTCGGCCCAAGTCAGCGCAGCGCCGACCGGTTTAGAAGCTGGGTTTTAGACGCTCGGGGCTGATGCGGCGCGCGCCGTTGTAGCGCGTGGTCCAGTAGCGGTCAGCCAGGTTAGAGACGGTGACATGCTTGCTGCGGGTGCTGGAGGAATGGACGAAGCGCCCTTCGCCGAGGTAGATCCCGACATGGGAAAACGGTTTACGGCGCGTATTGAAGAAGACTAAATCGCCCGGTTCGAGTGCGGTCTTTTCGACGGCGTCGCCTTCATGGCTCATCTGTAGGGCATTGTGGGGCAGCTCAAGACCGCTGGCATCGTTGTAAACATGGCGCACAAAACCGCTGCAATCCATACCCTTGTCCGGATCCGTGCCCCCGCGTTTGTACGGTCTTCCGATCAAGGTCAAGGCATAGAGCAAGGGCTTGGTCCGTGTCATCAAGCCTTCGCTCACGGCACCCGTTTCGTCGCTTTTTTCTCCGCTAGGCGCGGCCTGGAGCGGGCCCGCAAGACCGGCGCAAAGGAGGGCAACAGGAAGAAAAACGGGGAAAAGACGCTGCATCATGGTTTCTGATTAGGCCACGCTGCGGTGTTCTTGTCCACCTCGTGCCGTGTCCGCGCGGACTGAGGCAAGGTAGAATCGCGTACCTTTGCTACGAATGATGCTGACATGCTGGCTTTTCAGGACATTATCCTTACCCTGCAACGCTTTTGGGGCGAGCAGGGCTGCGCGATCTTGCAACCCTACGATCTGGAAGTGGGGGCGGGAACCAGCCATACGGCGACCTTCTTGCGCTCGCTCGGCCCGGAGCCCTGGAAGGCCGCCTATGTGCAGCCATCGCGGCGTCCCAAGGACGGTCGTTATGGCGAGAACCCCAACCGCCTACAGCATTATTATCAGTTCCAAGTGGTCCTGAAACCGGCCCCGGAGAACATCCTTGATCTTTATCTGGGCTCACTCCAGGCCTTGGGTTTTGACCTGAAGCAGAACGATATCCGCTTTGTCGAAGATGACTGGGAAAACCCGACGCTGGGCGCTTGGGGCCTGGGCTGGGAGGTCTGGCTGAATGGCATGGAGGTGACCCAGTTCACCTATTTTCAGCAGGTTGGCGGCATCAACTGCAAGCCGATTACCGGCGAAATTACTTACGGTCTGGAGCGTCTGGCCATGTATCTGCAGGGCGTCGACAAGGTGTTCGACCTGCAATACGCCCCCGGCGTGAGCTATGGTGATGTCTTCCACCAGAACGAGGTGGAACAGTCCACCTACAATTTTGAACACAGTGATGTAGCCTTCCTTCTTACCGCCTTCAATGCCCACGAGAAGCAGGCCCAGCACCTGATGCAGGAGCACCTAGCTTTACCAGCCTATGAACAGGTGCTAAAGGCGGCCCATACCTTCAACCTGCTCGACGCCCGGGGAGCTATTTCGGTGACTGAGCGCGCCGCTTACATCGGCCGCATCCGCAATCTGGCCCGCGCGGTGGCGCAAAGCTATCTGGATTCGCGTGCCCGGTTAGGCTTTCCCATGGCCCCCAAGGCCTGGGCTGATGAAGTTTTGGCCCAGCGGGAGGCGGCATGAGCCTGAATAGCCTCCTGGTCGAACTCTTCGTTGAAGAATTGCCCCCCAAGGCCCTAAAAAGACTGGGTGAGGCCTTCGCCGCCGGCATTGCGGATAGTCTGCGTGTGCAAGGGCTGGTTGAGGCGGATGCTGGAGTGACGCCCTTTGCCTCACCGCGGCGTTTGGCCGTCCATATCAGTCGCGTTGCCGATCAGGCTGCCGAACGCGCCGTGGCGCAGAAGCTGATGCCGGTGAGCGTTGCCCTGACGGCAGATGGACAAGCCAGTCCGGCCTTGCTAAAAAAATTGGCGGCGCTGGGCTTGGTGGCTGATTGTTTGCCGCAATTGCGGCGGGCCCCGGATGGCAAGGCCGAGACCCTTTTTTACGACAGCGTGATGGCTGGCGCGACCTTGGCCGCCGGCCTGCAAAAGGCGCTCGACGAGGCCTTGGCCCGTCTGCCCATTCCCAAGGTCATGAGTTATCAGATTGAAGATGGCTGGCGCACGGTGAACTTCGTGCGTCCGGCCCATGGTCTTGTTGCGCTGCATGGCCGTGAGGTGGTGCCGGTTGCGGTGCTCGGGCTGACGGCCGGACGCCACACACAAGGTCATCGTTTCGAGGCGACGCAGCCCGTTGTGTCGATCCGCACGGCCGATAGCTATGCCGAGCAGATGGCGACAGAGGGTGCCGTGATCGCTAGTTTTAGCGAGCGCCGCGCTGCGATTGCCGATCAGTTGCAGGCTGCCGCTGCGCAGATCGGCAAGGTGACAGTCACCCGCGACGAGGCCTTGCTCGACGAAGTGACGGCCCTGGTCGAACGGCCCAATGTGCTGGCCTGCCAGTTTGATCCCGCCTTCTTGGCGGTGCCCCAGGAATGCCTGATCCTGACCATGAAGGCGAACCAGAAATACTTCCCGCTGCTCGATGCGGAAGGCCGCCTCACCCATCATTTCCTGCTGGTCTCCAATATCAGCCCAGCTGATCCCTCTGCCGTCATTGGCGGTAACGAACGCGTGGTGCGGCCGCGTCTGGCTGACGCGAAATTCTTCTTTGACCAAGATCGCAAGCGTTCCCTGATTGACCGGGTGGCCGCGCTTGACAAGGTGGTCTATCACAACCGCTTGGGTAGCCAGGGGGCGCGCATCGAGCGGGTTCGCCATATCGCCCGGGCCATTGCTGCGGCTTTGGGGCAGGCGGTGGAGTCCGTTGATCAGGCCGCCCAGTTGGCCAAGGCCGATCTGGTCACCGATATGGTGAGCGAGTTCCCCGAGTTGCAGGGCATTATGGGCCGTTATTACGCCCTGGCCGATGGTTTGCAGGCCGAGGTGGCCAACGCCATTGAAGACCATTACAAACCGCGTTTTGCGGGCGATAGCCTGCCGCGCAATGCGGTGGGCAGCGTGGTGGCTCTGGCCGACAAACTGGAGACCTTGGTTGGCCTCTTTGGCATCGGCCAGATCCCGACGGGCGACAAGGATCCATTTGCCCTGCGGCGCCATGCGCTGGGTGTGCTGCGCATCCTGCTCGAGCAGCGTTTGGCGATTTCGCTACCGCATGTCCTCGGCCTTGCGGCGGCTGCCTTTGCCGCCGAACAGATCAGCGCCACGGTTGCCGTCGATGTCTATCGCTTCATGCAAGATCGGCTGCGCGTCTATCTGAAAGATCAGGGTCACGCCGCCGATGCGGTGGAGGCGGTGGTGTGTCAGTCGCCTGAGCGCATTGACCAGATCCCCGCCCGCCTGGCGGCTTTGCAGGGCTTCCGCAGTCTGCCCGAAGCCGCGGCCCTGGCGGCGGCCAACAAACGGATCCGCAATATCCTGAAAAAGGTTGAGGGTGAGCCGGGGGCCGTCGATACGCAGCGTTTGCAGGAAGCGGCGGAATATGATCTGCATCGCGCCCTGGTAGCGACCGAGCCGGCCGTTCTGGCGGCGCTAAGCCACGCCGATTACGCCCAGGCGCTGACCGCGCTGGCGACCCTGAAGGCGCCGGTGGACCGCTTTTTCGACGAGGTTATGGTGATGGCCGATGATCTGGCGGTGCGCGCCAACCGTCTGGCTTTGCTGGCCCATCTGGGTCGGTTGATGAATTCGGTGGCCGATATTAGTGAACTCAGTAGCGAATCGAGCAGCGGGTCGGCGTCATGAAGCTCATCATTCTTGACCGGGACGGCGTCATCAATTTCGACTCGGATCAGTACATTAAATCCCCGGACGAGTGGCGTCCCATTCCCGGTAGTCTGGCGGCTATTGCACGCCTTAACCAGGCGGGCTATCGGGTCGTGGTGGCCTCCAACCAGTCGGGTGTTGGGCGTGGACTCTTCGACATGAGCACCCTCAACGCCATCCATACCAAGATGCACAAGCTGGTGGGACAGGCCGGCGGTCGGATCGAAGCGGTGTTCTTCTGTCCGCATGGCGCCGAGGCTGGTTGCGCGTGCCGCAAACCCAAACCAGGCCTGTTTGAAGAGATTGCCCGCCGCTATCGCGTCGACCTGAATGGCGTACCCACGATTGGCGATTCCCTGCGCGATTTACAGGCCGGGGTCGCGGTGGGTTGTCAGCCTTATCTGGTGCGTACAGGTAAGGGCCTGCGTACCCTCGCCAAGGGTGGACTGCCCGAAGGAACCCAGATCTTTGATGATTTGGCGGGCGCCGTTGAGGCCTTGCTGGCCGTTTAACGGCGCCACGCTGCAGACCCGAAGAGGCCGCCCTTGCCGGGGGAAGCCTTGGAATGGCCGGTACTGGCGCGCGGCTTAGTCTTCGCGACGCAACTGCGGGAACAAAATGACATCACGGATGCTGGCAGCATCGGCCAGCATCATGACAAAACGGTCGATGCCGATACCGCAGCCACCGGTGGGCGGCAGGCCGTGTTCCAGGGCGCGGATGTAGTCGGCGTCGTAATACATCGCTTCCTCATCGCCTGCCTCCTTGGCTGTGACCTGGGCCTGAAAACGGGCGGCCTGGTCTTCCGCGTCATTGAGTTCGGAAAAACCATTGGCGACCTCGCGCCCGGCAATATACAACTCGAAGCGTTCAGTGACTTCAGGGCGCTGGTCATTAGCGCGGGCCAAGGGTGAGGCCTCGACCGGGTGCTCGATGATGTAGGTGGGCTGGATCAGCAGATGTTCGGTGGTTTCTTCGAACAGGGTTAGTTGCAGCCCGCCGAGGCCGTCATTTTTGCGATAGGCGATCTTGCGCTTTTGCAGCTCGGCGATGACGAAGGCCTTGTCCTCGAGCGGCGCGTCTTTCAGGTCGGGGTTGTACAGGCGGGTAGCTTCGACCGGGGTCAAGCGCGCAAAGGGTTGTGCCAGATTGATGTTGTGGCCCTGGTAGGGGACCGCCGCATGGCCAGTGACCTCTATCGCGACGCGGCGCAGGAGATCTTCGACAAAGCCCATGAGATAGCGGTAATCGCGGTAGGCCTCGTAGAACTCCATCATGGTGAATTCGGGGTTGTGGCGGGTAGACAGCCCTTCATTGCGGAAGTTGCGGTTGATCTCAAAGACCTTTTCCAGCCCGCCGACGACCAGACGCTTGAGATAAAGCTCTGGCGCAATGCGCAGGAACATTTGCATGTCCAGGGCGTTGTGGTGGGTGATGAAGGGCTTGGCCGCGGCGCCGCCGGGGATGGGGTGCATCATGGGCGTTTCGACCTCCAGGAAGCCGTGTCCGGTCATGAACTCGCGGATGGCCTGAATGGTTTTCGAGCGGCGGATAAAGGTCTCGCGGCTACTCTCATTGGTGATCAGGTCGAGGTAGCGCTGGCGATATTTCTGCTCCTGATCGGCAAGGCCG
>Ga0209835_1000072_pt1 | contig 68389 bp, 65 predicted proteins | sample LakKivwa52mmetaG_FD_184138 | JGI IMG/M metagenome (GOLD analysis project Ga0209835, IMG submission 184138) | Anoxic lake water microbial communities from Lake Kivu, Rwanda to study Microbial Dark Matter (Phase II) - Lake Kivu water 52m metaG... | ecosystem: Environmental > Aquatic > Freshwater >...
GTGCTAAGATTTTAACACGATTTGAAGGTAGGGGTGCTAAAATTGTATTCAACCTCACAACCTTAGACATATAAGAAACAAAGGTTTGATACAAACGTATCAAACCTTTTTTATAGATATTGTAACAATTATGATGTTATATATGTTATTTTTCATTTAATTAAGTTGTTCCATTGGCTTTAAATTTCGATTTAATCGCTCAATGATATCATTCAGTCGTTTTATTCTTGTTGATTCTTGTTTTGCTGACAAATAATACCCAGCATAAGTCTTTTGAACGGAAAATGACATACTCAAAAAATTTGTTCTTGCCAATGGATTGTTTCCAATCGCTTCAAGCAATGTATTGACATGCTCTATCGTTAATGGTTCTAAAGGATTATCCCATTGACCTTTTTGTTTCGCAATAACGATTTTTTCTCTACCCCAATCCGTCATTTTTCCTTGTTTATCAAGCAAATCAACGAACTTTTTATTGCGTTCTGACCAAACACTGCCTACTCTGCGTTCTGCAAAATATTTGATGTAGTGATATTCATCTACTTTTCTGATTTGACCATCAATCCAACCAAAACAAAGAGCTTCAAGAAGAGCTTCATCAGGTGAGAGTGTTTTGGGTCCATTTGCTTTTCCAAAGACCAACCAAATCCCAGAATGTGATCTACAATGATCCATCAACCAGTTACGAAACGATAAAGCATCTTTAAAAATGAAGGGTTCCATCGCATACCTCCTGTTTCTATTATAATGGATTGAAACATACTTTGGATTGAAAACATGATATTCATGTCTTAATCTTCTACATCAAAGATAAAAATGTTATAATGTAGGCATCATCTGAGGTGGTTTTATGAAATTATCAACGGGTATGACTGTGTCCATTCACAGCTACAAGCATAACAAAAAGTTACACCGTATTTGGAAAAAAACCGTGGTACTCTATCAAGATCAGCATGTGCTTGTGACCGGTAACAACCGTACAAAAGTCATAGAAGCTGATGGTAGAAGCTGGCACACAAAAGAACCAGCCATCTGCTATTTCTACTCCGATTTATGGTTTAACATCATTGGAATGCTTAAAAAGGATGGCGTTTATTTCTATTGTAATCTATCGTCGCCCTATTTATACGATGGTGAAGCTGTTAAATATATCGATTACGATCTGGATATCAAAGTATTTCCAGATGGAAAATATGTCATCTTAGACGAAAAGGAATACCAAACACATCTGGATTCCATGTGTTACTCTGATGAGATACAAGAAATCATCAACTCACAAAAACAGATCTTAATTGAACGTATTGAAAAGAAAGAAAAACCTTTTTGTTTATCGGATATCAAACTCTATCATGATCAATATAAAAGCATGACTAAAAAGTGAGGGACTAACGTGAGATTGCTCAATACTGCAATCAAGATGAGCTTAGTGGGTGTGATCACCAGTCTCGTTGCCCGCTTTTTTGGTTTGGAATACTGGCTAACTGCTGGTGTGCTTGCAATCTTATCCATTCATCTCACCAAAAGAGATTCACTCATCATCTCTGCAAGAAGACTTTCTGGGTCATTATTTGCCTTATTACTTGCTACACTCTTTTTTCTAGGATTTGGATATGAATTCTTAGTTTATAGCATCTTTGTGTTCGTCTTTGCTTACACATCTTGGATGCTTAGGGTATCTGAAGGGATTGTTCCAGGATTAGTCTTAGTGACTCATTTATTATCAAGAGGTTCATTTGATGCAAAATTGCTTCTCAATGAAGTGCTCATTTTAGTCATTGCAATCGGTATTGCATCTATCTTTAACATTTTATATCCGACGTCATCTGAAAAAGAACTTAATGAGCACATCTTATCCATCGATCAGATGATTAGAGACCATCTATTCATGCTTGGGCTCTTACTCAAAGACCCTGGATATAGTGAAGAATACTTTAGACACTATAGCATCTTAGACCGAAAGATTTCAAAAACGATTGATGTTGTTGAACTGGTCGATAAAGATCTACTATTCTCTAATGATCATAGTTATCTCGCATACTTTCATATGCGAAAAGAGCAATCCGCTTATATTCGACATATGTACAATCATGCACTTAAAATCAAGAGCGTTCATCCGATCGCACTTGAAATCTCGAATTTTGTTATTCAAATGACTGAACACGTCGGCATCTACAATAAAGCAGTTCACCAACTTAAGTTACTTGGTGAGCTGCAAGCCAAATATAAGGAATCACCCTTACCCGTGACACGAGAAGAATTTGAAATCCGTGCATCTCTTTATCAAATCTTAAATGAAGTAGAATCATTCTTGATGGTTAAAGTTCAATTTCATCATCAATACCCCGATTTTTCTGAAAAACATCTCAAGTAGATGTTTTTTTATTGGCTATAGAGGAGTAAAATAAAACTAAAAGTATGAAAGAAGGGATCATGATGATCAATTTCATCAAACAGTTTAAGCATAGAATCAGTAAAGATGTTCAAAATATCATCTTTTTTCTGATTATTGTATTTTCAGTCATCATCAGCATCATCGATATCATTGAAGTGATTGATTTACTGCAAATCCTCGTTGTATATGGATGTATACTTGGTGCTGTCATCTTACTTTATATCAAGAAAAAATTCGTTGCCAGTCATATCATTTTACTTTTGATGGTTTATGCAAATGGCATTGGTGCACTGGTACGCTCACTATTTTCCTATAACTTTTCTCTTGGTGTATTTACAGCAAAGCCTGAATGGGACATCTTAGTCGCAGGGATTATTTCACTCTATTTAATCTTATTGACTTTATCTTATAGTTTAGATGAAAAAATAACGTTTAAATTTGAAGTTTCTAACGTCTTGATCATGATTGTTTTAGTTTCAGTTTATCTTTATGTTAGATATAGTTTTGCAACGATGTTACTCGCTTTAATACCAGCACTGATTGCTTTATTTGCTGGTGTACCACTTGCAGCAATGCTGATCCTCATCTGTCAACTCATCGGATTACCCTTTGAGTTACTGGATGCCTTACTCGATCAAGGATTGGATGGATATTCATTATTTTATTATGTCATTAGAGTCATTGGTCTTGGTCTACTCGGTTACTTGATCTTTAAAACATATAAACTATTTTTTGTCAAAAAATAAAGAAGGTTTGGCAGTCCATTGAGACTGTCAAACCTTTTATCAATGAGAATGCTCAAGCATTTCTTCCAAATCGGGGAGCTGGTTGATTTCGCCAGCTTTTTGTATTGAGATTTTAGCGAAGATGGGTCCGAGTGTTTCATAGAATAGGACACTTGCCATGATGATTGTGGTAATTTCAATGGAATATTGAGGGAGTTGTTGCATGACAATCACAGATAATCCGATGGATATACCACCTTGAGGTAAAAGTGCCCATCCGAGGTACTTCTTGACTGTAGGCTCTGCATTGACCGAAAGTGATCCGACATATGCACCAAGTATTTTACCTGAAGCACGTGCAATGATGTATCCAACACCAACTATACCAACCGTATAGAGAATGGATAAATCAAGACTAGCTCCAGCGAGTGTGAAGAAGAGCACATAGAAGACTGCAACGAAATCATTGATGGATGAGAATGAACGATTGGAGTAAGATCTTAAATTGGCAAGCGTTGCTCCCATCATGATGTTTGAAAGCAGTGGCGATAATCCAAGTGACATGGAAAGACCAGCGGATAATCCAATTGCAATCAATGTTTTGATTTGAAGTTCATCTTTTGGATCAGTTTTCTTAGTGAGAAGTGATAAGATAACGCCAACGACTAGACCTATTCCGAGTGAACCTAAAATTTCAAGAATTGGAATACCAACGATATCAACAATGGAAAATTCTGAACCTGATGAAACAATTTTAGCAATCGAGATTGCAACGCCAAATGCCATGATGCCATAAACATCATCCAGTGCAACGACAGGAAGAATCGTTTTGGTTACAGGACCGTATGCACGATACTGACGAATGACCATGATGGTTGCAGCAGGTGCAGTTGCAGCAGACATCGCTGCGATGACGAGTGCAAATGCGAAATCCTGATTAAAGATGAAATACATGACAGAAAATACAACTGTAATTGCTCCAACCACTTCAGCCAGTGTGATGATGGCTATTTTTTTACCCATCGCGATGATATCTTTGAGCATGAACTCACTACCGATACCAAATGCAATGAAAGATAGCGTGAGTTCACTGATGATTTCTAAAGATTCAGCTTCTTCCTTACTCACAAAATCAAAGAGTGATGGTCCTAGCAGTAAACCAGCGATTAAGTAACCTGATACGGAGGGTAGTTTCATCTTTTTTGCGATCTTGCCAAAAATAAGACCGACAATGACAATGAGCGATAATTTTAAAATAATATCCATGGTAATGCTTCCTTTCAATCAAGTCAATCTAACAATAAAAGCGTATGGCGCTTAAGCCGATACGCTTGGCTGACTCCTATGAGGTTAGCTGACGGGTTGGGACATCCAAGTTGCCCCTCTTCATAAAGAAGATTCACCCCAAAGACCTGGGTCCCCCACTCATTTATAAGTGATTCGGAGAATGACGACGGAAGCATTATAGCATATCAAAATCAAGTAAGCAACAAAAAGAAATGCGATTTTAAAATAAAAAAATGCATTGGATATGCATTGGTTTGTAGAGTGGAGCGGGCGAGGGGAATCGGACCCCCATCTCATGCTTGGCAAGCACGTGTAATAACCATTATACGACGCCCACGTCTTCGTGCTTTTTCATGATAACAAATATTTCTCATGTTGTCAAGCAGTGGCAACAAAAAAAATGGCTTTTTGATCGATATTGATTGATAAATCAGATATCATAAACTAGATACAATCCATAGCCTCGATAAAAGGATTGTTTTCATGTATAATGGACTTATCAGGTGAATCTTATGAATAAAAAATATCGATTATTATCCTTTTTCATCCTATCCTTTTTCATTGGCTATCTCTACATTTCATTGATCTATAATGGCTTATGGTTCAAACTGACGGATGGTCTTTCTGAATTAAAACTCATTCATTATCCCATCATGTTGATATTAACCTTTTATGTGACATTGACACTTCATGAACTTGGTCATTTTTTTGCATTCTTATTTCAAGGTATTCCACTACGTGCCCTTTACTTAACTGTTTTTGTCTTTTATAAAGACAAGGCTGGATGGCATTTTACCATCAAACCTAAACTTTGGGTATTGGGTGGTGGGTTGGTCATCCCAGATATACAGAATATTGATCATGATGATATCTATGAATCTATCAAACGGAAATTTGCGATCTCACTCATCACTGCACCGATTGTCACCATCTTATTCATGGCTTTAGTGTTCATCACATTCATCATATCTTTAATCTATTCCAACGCTTCAATCTGGATTGGCTTTTATGCTGTTTTCACCTTATTTACCATGATTCTCTCATCTTTATACATCTATACTTTCAAACTCTCTGCACAGTCATTCTATGGTGATTTTGTTGCATATCGAAAGATGAAAGAAGATGAAACATTCGCGCTTGCTCAAGTGATTCAGTATGCGATGTTTTCGCTTCATGAATATGACACCAGAGATCAGTATTTTTTCATCAAAACGAAAGAGATGCTTAAAAGTCTTAAATTATCGAGTAACCTCTTTCATGTGATGTTACTCACGCATTACATCGACTCCATCATCAGGTCCAATCAAGAAATTGATCTGGTGTTGCATGAAAAAATCAAGGAATATTCTAGAAAGCCTTCGGTTAGAGATGAACATAGTCTACTTTTAGCCTATGAACTTTGTGCCTATTTTTACAAACTTAAAGATGTTGAACGTGCTTATCAGCTGTTCAATAACATTCAATTGCGTATCAGTGATCGGTTAGATCCTAAAATGAAGGATTACCTCAAATATCGAACGATGCACATCATTCATTTAGAAGATCATCAAGCATTCCTATCAAATCCAGATAACGTTTATATCGGCAATAGCTGGATCTTCGAAGCAGTTTCTGATCCTTATGAACTTCTTGAAGAACAACATGAAAAACTGCCATTTGTTGAATATAAATCTGATGTTTTTTTTCCAGAAATCGCCCCATCAAGCGAACAAAAAAGCGACTTGAATTAGTCGCTTTCATTTTTACCCTGGTGCCCTCAGCGAGAATCGAACTTGCAATTCAGCCTTACCATGGCTGCGTTATACCATTTAACTATGAGGGCAGCAAAATCATTATACAAAAAAAAGATGTAAAAGACAACACTTATGTGATATATTTTTATATGTAGAGGATGTGTTTTTATGAAGATGATTTTAAGACTTGTCAAGCCATATTGGCGAATGCTCACCATCTCATTGACGTTCAAATCAGTGGGTGCACTCGCCGATTTATTTTTGCCTTGGCTGATTGCATACATGATTGATACTCAAATACCTGCCTTACAAAACGCTTCAAGTAATGACTTAACCGGTCTTTATCTTTTAGGTGTTTTAATGGTTGTCATTGCTTTTATGGGGTTGTATTTGAATGTCGCTGCAAACAGAAAGGCAGAAATGATTGCTGCACTTTCAGTCAAAACGTTAAGACACGATCTGTTTTCTAAAATTGAAAGATTATCTGCCAATCAAGTGGATCGTTTGACTAGACCTTCACTGATTTCTAGAATGACGACAGATACTTACAACATGTATAATGCAACAGCGTCAATGCAACGACTTGGAGTTCGTGCACCTGTTTTACTCATTGGTGGTATCTTGATGTCATTACTCTTAGATCCAGTATTGACACTGGTTATGGTCGCAATGCTTCCATTAATTATTCTAATTGTCTATTATTCATCCAAAAAAGGGATACCCCTATATAAAAAAACACAAGTATATGTCGATGGTTTAGTCCGTAAACTCAGAGAATACATCACAGGAGCAAGAGTTGTTCGAGCACTATCGATGAGTGATCACGAAATGCTCAAATTTGATGATGCCAATCAACTCACAGTAGGTGCAGAACTGAAAGCGACCACAACAATGGCAAAAATCAATCCGATGATGAATGCTGTCATGAACGTTGGTTTGGTCATTGTTTTAGTCTTTGGAGCATTTAGACTGGATCAAGGGATGACAGAAAAAGGTCAAATCATGGCATTTGTAACCTATTTCACCATCATCTTGAATGCCATGATGAGCATCACACGTGTATTTGTTTTGTCATCTCGTGCAACAGCATCTGCTGAACGTATTGATGAAGTCTTGAACATGCCTGAAGAGATGAAAGATGGTGAACAATCCATCGAAAAAAACATCAATAGACCTCATTTAGAATTTAGAAATGTATCATTCTCATACAATCAAAAAGAAAGTAATTTAAAAAACATCAATTTCAAGCTCAATCAAGGTCAAACTTTAGGGATCATTGGAGCTACAGGTTCTGGTAAAACGACCATCATCAATTTATTGATGCGATTTTATGATGTCAATGATGGCGAGATTTTGATTTATGGTGAAAACATTTATAATCTAAGACAAAATGAATTACGCCAAAGTATCGGTGTCATCTTTCAAAATGATATCATTTTTGCAGATAGCATTTATGGAAACATCCAATTCAATCGCGATTCAATCGATGACGATGACATTACAACTGCCATGCGTATTGCTCAAGCGGAATTCATCTATGAAAAAGAAAATGAATTAAACTACCAAATGTCTCAGCGAGGTATGAATTTATCCGGTGGCCAAAAACAACGTTTACTCATCGCAAGAGCAGTTGCAGGAAAACCAGATATCCTGATTTTTGATGATGCATCATCTGCACTCGATTATCAGACAGACATGAAACTGAGAAAAGCTTTGAAAAAAGAATTTAAAGATACGACCATGGTTGTCATTGCTCAACGCATCAGTAGTCTTAAGGATTCGGATTTGATTTTGCTTGTCGATGATGGTGAAATCATCGCTTCAGGTACGCATGAAGAGTTACTTAAATCATCACAGATGTATCAAGACATCGCTTTCTATCAGATGGGAGGTGAGGTCAAATGATGTATGCAGGCAAACAAGGCAGAGGCAGAAACGATGGTTCTGATAAAGTTAAGAATCGTGGTTATGTCTTAAAACGACTTTGGGGTTATCTCTATTTCTATAAGACCAAACTTGCTTTAGCCATTTTTCTAACCGTAGTTAGTAACGTTTTATCCTTAATAGGCCCCTTCTTAACTGGCCGCACCATATCTGCAATGGAAAATGGCGTCAATTTTGAACAAGTCTTTTTCTATGCAGGATTGATGATTGTTTTTTATCTCATCAGTTCACTTTTGAGTTATACATTATCACTGGCCATGGTCAGAATTTCTCAAAGTGTTGTGTACAAGATGAGAAAGGATCTTTTTGACAAACTCAATAAGGTCTCTATCCGTTATTTTGACCAGAACCAAACTGGCGATATCATTTCCAAAATGAGTTATGACATCGATACCATCAATACATCACTTGCCACCGATGTCGTGAGTATTTTCACCAGCATCATCACAGTCGTCATTTCATTTGTAATGATGCTCATCATGTCACCCATACTCGTCATTGTTTTTGTCGTAACCATCCCCATTTCTGTTGTCATTACACGCGTATTATCTAAAATAGTGAAACAGAAGTATCGGATTCGTAATGCTAAACTCGGTGAAATGAATGGTTTCGCTGAAGAAATGATTACAGGACAAAGAACCATTCAATCCTATGTTCAAGAAGAAACGGTACTTGCCAAATTTGATAAAATCAATGAGGATGCAACGACTGCATCCTATGAATCTGGTTATTATTCAACTTCAGTTGGACCTTCAGTCAACTTTGTTTCTAACTTATCGGTTGCCTTGGTTGGAGTCTTTGGTGGAATTCTTTATTTCTACGGTAACATATCGCTTGGAAACCTCACCAGCTTCACCCTCTATTCAAGACGTTTCTCAGGTCCAATCAATCAGATGTCTAACATCATGGCAGATATCCAAAGTGCACTAGCCGCTGCAGAACGTGTGTTTGGAGTCCTTGATCAACCGAATGAAACAGAAGATAGAATAGATGCTATTGAGTATCAAGATGTCAAAGGTGAAGTGCGCTTTGACGATGTATCATTTGGATATGTTCCAGATCAAACTGTCCTCAATCATGTTTCATTTGTTGCACCTAAAGGTAAAGTCGTTGCAATCGTTGGACCCACTGGAGCTGGAAAAACGACACTTGTAAATCTTTTGATGAGATATTATGATGTCAATAGTGGGAAAATTAGATTAGATGATCACGACACTTTATCACTTTCAAGAAAGAGTCTCAGAAAAGCTTTCTCCATGGTTTTACAAGATACTTGGATTTTCCATGGGACTGTATTTGAAAATATCGCATATGGTAATGGCAATGTGAGTCGGCTTGAAGTCGAAGAAGCAGCCAAAAAAGCACGTATACACTCATTCATTGTTCACCTACCCAATGGATACGACACCATACTCACGGATGAAGGGCTCAATATCTCGAAAGGTCAAAAACAACTTTTAGTCATCGCACGCGCCATGCTATCGAAGACAAAGATGCTGATTCTTGACGAAGCAACTTCAAATGTTGATACACATACTGAGGTCTTGATTCAAAAAGCGATGATTGCTTTGATGGAAAATAAAACAACTTTTGTCATTGCACACCGACTCTCGACCATTCAAAATGCACACTTGATACTCGTGGTTAAAGATGGAAATATCGTCGAACAGGATAGTCATGAAGCGCTTATGGACAAAAAAGGCTTTTATCATGAGCTTTATCAGAGTCAATTTGCATAAAATAAAAAAAATGTTTCATTAACTTGTAATCATATACCAATGTGTGTATAATGTAGTTAGGCATCAAGGTGCCAAGTTTATAATTATAAGGAGTATTAAAATGAAAGGCGTAGTAAAATGGTTTGACGCTGACAAGGGATATGGTTTTATCTCTTCAGCTGAGGGTAAGGACATCTTCGTACACTTCAGTGCTATTCAAGCAGAAGGTTACAAGACATTGGCAGAAGGCGACCAAGTAGAATTCGAAGTCAAGAACGGCGACCGCGGACAACAAGCGGCTAACGTACGTAAAGTCTAAATTCAAAGGTAATGGGGACTCCACAAGAGTCCCCCTTCTATTATTTATGGATAAAAATCGTTGACATTGTTCATTTATGTGATACAATAAACGAGTACAAATGAATAAGCATAGAGGTAGCGATGCAGAAGAGTACATTTTTGAGTCAGCAGACGAAGAGAAAATGGAAAGGCAATCATCGCCGAATGATCATTCAGGCATGAATGAATCATGGGGTTATCTGGAAACACCGATAACACTCCTACGAAAGTAGAGGCGCTAGCAAATGAAAAATATCAATTTTGATTTTGAAGTGTCCTCTTGGGTACTTTTTTTGTTTAAAAACAAAAGAAAGAGGAAAAGAGAATGAAAAGAATTGTAGCATTATTGGTTTTAATTGTTTTATTGGTGACGGTTTCCGCATGTGTAGGAAATGAGCAGTTTGATTTGGATTCTGAAACAGAAATCGTTGTTGGGCTTGAAGCAGCGTATGCACCATTCAATTGGTCAACACCTGTATCCAGCAGATATGCATTGCCACTTGATGGTCAACCAGGTGTTTATGTCGATGGATTTGATGTCGTCATGGCATCCTTGATTGCAGAAGAGCTTGGTTTAGAATTGGTGATTAAGGCAGTCGATTGGGATGGATTGATCCCAGCACTTCTTGCAGGTGAGATTGATTTGATCATTGCAGGGATGAGTCCAACTGCAGAACGTGCACAAACGGTTGCATTTTCTAATGAATATTTTAGATCTGAACAAGTCATGGTCGTCAGCACCACGGGTGCATACGCGAATGCAACGTCATTATCAAGTTTTTCAGGTGCAAGAGTCGTTGCTCAACTTGGAACTCTACAAGATGGTTTAATTGATCAGATTCCTTCAGTGAATCATTTAGAACCACTAGATTCTTATGGATTATTAGGAACTGCAGTTGCTTCCAATGCAGCGGATGCTTTCATTGCTGAACTTCCGGTAGCTCAAAGCATGGTCGCAGCCAACAGCAATTTGAAGATCATTCAATTTACTGGAACCAATGGTTTCACAGTATCAGATGAAGATGTGATTGTCTCAGTTGCACTCAGACAAGAAGATGAATTATTGCTTGCAGCCATCAATGCTGCACTCGCAACCATTTCAACTGTTGAACGCAATCAGATCATGGCTGATGCTTTACAAAGACAACCTCAGGAATAATGAATTTATTCATATCCCTTCCACCGAAAGATGAATTTATCAATACAATCCTATACTTAATTGAGCAGTATTCAGGATTCTTCATTCGAGGTGTGCTCATTACACTATTACTTTCAGTTGTCGGAACAGTGGGAGGATTCATCCTTTCATTGTTTTTGACTGTCTTAAGAACACAAGAAATTGATGAGAGAAGAGATTCTCTCATGACGAAAGTACTTAAAAAGACGGGTCATATCTTTTCATCCATCTACATTACAGTATTTCGGGGTACACCGATGATTGTTCAAGCCATGATTTTCTATTATGGTATTGCGCCCTTAAGATTATCATTTTGGACACCTCTTGTTGCCGGTTTAACGGTTGTGACCTTGAATACCACCGCATATATCGCTGAAGTCATCAGAAGTGGTATCAACGGCATAGACAAGGGTCAGATGGAAGCTGCGAGATCCACAGGTTTTTCGAGAAGTCAAGCCATGTTTTTGATTATCTTCCCACAGGCTATCCGAAATTCACTGCCTGCAATCGGTAACGAATTCATCGTCAATCTTAAAGACACTGCAGTTTTATCCGTCATCGGCGTCTTTGATTTGTTTAGAGCAACACAATCTGCAACATCTTCTAACTTCAGAATTGTCGAAGGATTTTTCATTGCTGCACTCATTTATCTCTTACTGACCTATCTCACGGGTAAAGCAGTTTCAGCTCTTGAAAACAAAAAACCATTGAAGAGAGTGAAAGCCAATGCCTGAACATATCTTAGAGATTAGAAATATACATAAAAGATTTGGAACTCAACTGGTACTCAATGGTATCAATTTGGATGTGAGTGAAAAAGAAGTCGTCACGATCATTGGCTCATCAGGTTCTGGGAAAACCACATTGCTGAGATGCTTAAATTTGCTGAATGAACCTGATGATGGACACATCTATTTTTTAGGTGCAGATCTCATGGATCCAAAAACGAATTTAGAACAACTCAGAATGCACATCGGCATGGTTTTTCAATCATTTAATTTATTCAACAATAAAGATGTGCTTGAAAACTGCACATTAGGACCCATTCGTTTACTCGGCCTTTCAAAAGAATCCGCTGAAGAAAAAGCACTCCTTTTCCTATCGAAAGTTGGTATGCTTGAGTTTAAAGATGCCAATGTCAATCAGTTATCTGGTGGACAGAAACAAAGAGTTGCCATTGCACGAGCACTCACCATGAGTCCTCGTATCATGCTCTTTGATGAACCTACATCAGCACTTGATCCCGAAATGGTTGGTGAAGTACTGACTGTTATCAAAAATCTTGCCAATGAAGGCATGACGATGGTCATTGTGACTCATGAAATGGCATTTGCTAAAGAAGTTTCTGACCGCATTGTCTTCATGGATCAAGGTGTGATTGCAGAGATGGGAACACCAGAAGAAATCCTCGTGAATCCGAAGGAAGAACGGACCAAAGCATTCCTTAGACGCTATACACAAGATTAACGCCACATGCTGGCGTTTTTCTTTTTTGGCTTGTTTAAGGAAGCGCTTTTATGTTATAATGATTTCAAAGATGGGAGAGTTGATACTATGGAGAAAGAACTTTTAGAGGTAGAGCGCCAGCATCTCGAAAATGTACTCAAAGAATGCGATCCGAAGTGTTTTGAAGAGGTTAAAGAGAAGTTTGCATTGATGTACACTTATGATGCTGTTGGCATGCAAGGACAAAACAGAATTCCTTATGAAGACGTCAAACGTCTCAGTCAGGCAAAGGCTCTGCTCGGATATTCAGAAAGAGAGCAAAAAGAAATACTCAATCATTTAAAAGCGTATCAGTATGTCATTGAATTGGCTGAACAAGAAAAGCCATTTTCAGAAGAAACCATGAAGGACATCCACGAAATTTTAGTTGAAGGCATTTTTCAAGGTGGTGTCTATCGAAACGTCAATATCAATATTTTTGGAGCATCACACCAACCCCCGGATTACGTCAAAGTATATGACCGTATGGCAAAATTTTTTAGAGACATTGATTCCTTTGAAGGCACTGTCTTGGAAAAAGCAACCTATGCACATGCATCGATTGCAAAAATTCATCCGTTTGTCGATGCCAATGGTCGATTGGCAAAACTTGTACTCAATTATTTCCTAATGACTGGCAATTATTTGCCACTATCCATTCCTTTGGAACTTCGCGAATCATACATCGAAAACCTAGAAATCTTCAAGACTGAAAAGAATCTCAAACCACTTGTAGAATTCTTCAAGTCCATCTTGTTGAAACGATACGAAGAGGTCCTTAAAGAACTTGACTTATAGAGTGCAAATTGCACTCTTTTTTTTCTTTTCCTTTCGTTTTTTCGTTTTTGTGATAAAATGATTAAGGTGATACTATGTCCTTAAATATTGGTGAAATTAACCACTTGATTGTCAACAGAAAAACAGATATCGGTTACATGCTTGAGTCGGATGACGAACAAGTTTTTTTGCATTTCAATGAAAGCCTTCATCAAGATTTAAAACCGAATGACAAAGTGGATGCATTTCTCTATTATGACAATAAAGGACGCCTTGCTGCTACCTTAAAAACGCCTTATGTGACCGTGACAAAACCAGGTTTTCTTTCAGTATCTGACACACATCCTACCTTAGGTGTCTTCATGGATATGGGCATTGCTAAAGAACTCTTATTATCTGCTGATGATTTACCGCTAGATTACAGCCTATGGCCAGAAAAAGGCGATGTGCTTTATGTCGGTATCAAAATCAAAGGTAAACTCGTTGCAAAAATATTAAGTAAAGAAGATGTCAGACTTCGACCTCAAAGCACACTGGAATTGATGAAATCTGTTTCAGCACATGTTCAAAAAATCGGTGTTGAAGGTATCAATCTTTTAACTGATGAAGGACATTCCATTTTTGTTCATCACACGATGATCAAAACCATGCCGAGACTTGGACAAGAAGTATCGGTCAAAGTGACTTTTCATTCCGAAAAAGGATATACTGGTTCAATGACCGAACAAAAAGAAGTCGCAATTTATGAAGATGCCAATACCATTCTTTCTTACATCATCAGAAATGGTGATATGGCACTCAATTCCGACTCTTCCCCAGAAGCCATTTATGAGACTTTCAAAATGTCCAAAAAAGCATTCAAGCGTGCACTTGGTCATTTATATAAAGAAAGAAAAATCGATTTCAAGGATGATTTAACCATCCTCGTCAAATCATCAATATAGTCAATCAAATGTAATTGACATCATAACAATTAGGTGAACACATGAACAATCAAAAGAAACTCGTCGATTCGGTTACATCAAGAGATGCCGATTTCGCACAATGGTATACTGACTTATGTCTCAAAGCTGAACTCATGGATTATAGCGATGTCAAAGGTTTCATCGTCTATCGTCCTTATGGATATGCCATTTGGGAAGGGATCATGCAATTTTTGGATAAAAAATTAAAGGATACAGGACATCAAAATGTCTATATGCCATTACTCATTCCAGAGTCACTTTTCCAAAAAGAAAAAGACCACGTTGAAGGGTTCGCACCGGAAACAGCAATGGTCACGACGACCGGTTATGAAACCTTAACTGAACGTCTCATCATCAGACCAACATCAGAAACGCTTTTTTGTACGCATTATCAAAAGATTGTCAATTCTTATCGAGATTTACCGAAATTGTACAATCAGTGGTGCAGCGTGGTTCGTTGGGAGAAAACAACACGTCCATTCTTAAGAGGTAAGGAATTCTTATGGCAAGAAGGCCATACAGTCCATGCAACTGAAGCTGAAGCACGTAAAGAAACACTCGATATCTTAGACATTTATGCATCAATTGGTCGCGAATTGCTTGCGATTCCGTTCATAACCGGCAGAAAAACAGAAAAAGAAAAATTCGCAGGTGCCATGGAAACCTATTCCATTGAAGCACTCATGCATGATGGACAAGCCCTTCAGTCCGGGACAACCCATTATTTCGGTCAAAATTTTTCCATTCCATTTGATATTAAATTCACGAATGTTAAAAATCAACTCGAATATGCTTATCAAACCTCTTGGGGTGTTTCAACACGCTTGATTGGTGCAGTTATTATGGTTCACGGTGATGATGAAGGATTAGTTTTACCACCTTATGTCGCACCAACTCAAATCATCATCATTCCAATCCAATCTCAAAAAGAATCTGTGAAGTTAGCAACCGATACACTTTATGCTAAACTCAAAAAAGCTGGATATAGAGTATCCATCGATGATTCATCGAAGTCTCCAGGTTGGAAGTTCTCTGAATATGAAATGAAAGGTGTACCTGTTCGCATTGAAATCGGTCCTAGAGATCTTGAAAGAGATGAAGTGACTTTGGTAACACGTCATGATAGAAACAAACAACTCCTGAAAACAGGTGATGTTTTACCGATGATGGCATCATTATTAAAAGACATGCATGAAACACTTTATCAACGTGCACTCGATCATGTCACTAAAAACACATATGAAGCGAAAACTTATGATGAATTTAAGGCATATATCAAGCAAGGTGGTTATGTTGCATTGAGTATATCTGGAGAAGAAGCTGAAATCCAAATTAAAAAAGAAACAACAGCAACAGCACGTGTCATACCCTTTGAACAAAAACTGATTACAGACATTTGTCCTGTAACCAACAAAAAAGCAGTACAGACCGTTTGGTTTGCACGCGCATACTAAACGAGGAGATTAAAGTACATGATTTATGCAACTGCAGTCAGTGGCTATTCGGCCCTTTTAGCCTTGGCACTGATGATTTTGGTTGGCTATGGTTTCGGCAAAGCCATCGAAAAAATTAAACTACCAGAAGTTACCGGCTTCATCTTAGCCGGTATTTTGATGAATTTAGTATTCACCAATATCTTACCCGAATTTGGAATTGATGTTCACTTCCATGGACTCGTTGTCGCATTAGAACCTGTGATTACGATTGCTTTGGGCTTTGTATCCTTCATTTTAGGGACAAAGTTCTGGATTCCAGCGGTCAAGAAAAACATTAAAACCATTCTACTGGTTATATCTTTACAACTTGTGATCGTTGTAGGGATGACGACACTGCTCTTTACAGTATTTGGTCAACCACTGTGGTTTGGTTTAATCATTGGTGGTGTCAGTGCTGCAACAGCTGGTGCACCCATCATTGAAATCAGCAAAAAATATCATGCCAAAGGTCCTCTATCTCGAATCATTTTCCCAATTGTAGGGATTGATAATGTCATTGGCATTTCCATATTCTTGATCATCACTGTTTTTGCTTCATCGATGAGAAATGGTGAAGCACTCGTTTTAGCAAGTTTTTGGAGACCACTTGGAAAAATTGGGTTATCTCTATTGATTGGTGTGATTACAGGGTTACTCCTTGTTTTCCTTCACAAACGCTTTCTATGCAAATTCTTTGATGATGAAAAATATGAAACCTATTTGGTCATATCGGTTGGTGTCATTGTCTTAACCACACTGATTGGCTATGTGTTCTATGTATCCCCCTTCATTGCTAGTTTTGTTGCTGGTGCGGTGTTTACATCTGCACTCAATAAAGAATCCTACAAATATGAAACCAACGTCATCAATTCCTTCATGCCACCACTCATCACTGCATTCTTTGTCATCGCTGGTGCTGAACTTTCGATTTTTGATCTATTCAAATATGGTGGTTGGGCGATTCTTTATGTCGTCGCACATGCTGGAGGTAAATTCTTAGGTGCTTGGCTCGGAGCAAAACCAGATCCGAACTTACCCATTTCAGTTAAGAAAAACTTGCCAACTGCACTCCTCACTCAAGGGGGATTCGAAATCTTCTTAGCAGGATCCATCGCGGTTTATATGACCATTGATGAAGCAGATTCAACCATGATTAAAGCAATCGTGTTAACATCGGTGTTAATCTTTGAATTCTTCGCACCACTCTTGTTCAGAAGTTCACTCTTCAAAGCAGGAGAGGCTAAAGATCATCATCAAGTAGATTGTCCTGTAGAAATCACAGATTGTGATGTCGATCCGACAGCACCAACCCATTCTCACTAAATAACTTCGTTCAAAAAAGGAGCAAATTTTGCTCCTTTTTTTGTCATCTGATTGGCTGTTATATTATGAATATCTCGTATTTGGATCCGTTTTTTTGAGTAACAAAAAGATTAAAATAAGTGTTCCTGGTCCTATGAACAATTTAAGGAGTAACCACCAACTGGATAAATTTGCATCATGGAGTCTTCTAACCTCAGCTCCGAATAATGGCAGAAACCAACACAAGTTCGTCACAAAGAAAAATCTGACCCAAGTTGTTGTGAGACCTAAATCAAAAAGTCCAGTAAATTGTTGAAATAGAAATAGAATCATGGGGATATCAATGATTAAAATGATCAATTGAATACTCCAAAATTGAGCTCGTCCCATGGTTCCTGACAATGTAACGTATGGCTTAAATAATTGAAAAAACCCCAAAAGAAAATATTTTGGTGGATCATATTCGATATCTTTTCCCCACTCTTTGGTCGCACGGTCTTCGACATTCACCATTTGGTGATTCATTCTAAGAACATAGCTTGGATTTGGTTCACCGCAGTTGGGACAAAAACGATCTTCAGTGGATAGTATTCTTTTGCATTTGATACATTTCATGTGTGTATTCCTTAAGAACAAAAATCATCAACAGAGCAACAATGAATTGAATATAATCAAAAACCTCAATCTGAGGTTTTATGATGTTTTACTTTTTTCTCAGGTACAGGATCATATTTTGGTTTAAAAAGTGGATTACATGACAAAATACGTTTCGTTGTCAAAAATGATGCCTTGACGAAATTGAAACGTGTATAACATTCTTTAGCGTAGGCACTGCATGTCGGTGTGTGTCGACACTTATGATTACTATGTGGAGAGATATCTCTTTGGTACCACTCAATGAGAGAAATTGCGATCTTATTCATGTTTTCACCATACTTATTATATCACGACAACCGGGTTGTGTTAAATTTCATATTTTCTCTCAAATTGGTTTATCGGGTCAAAAATTATGCTATAATATGGGTAAAGCAAATGAAAACGATTACAGGAGGTCAAGGATGAAGGAGTACAACACGAAAGAGATTCGCAACATTGCAATTTTAGGACATCAAGGCTCAGGCAAGACCAGTTTGACAGAAGCTTTGCTATTCATCGGCAAAGCGATTGATAAAAAGGGAGAAGTCGAACGTAAGAATACAGTATCAGACTTCTTGATTGAAGAGCAAAACAAGCTTTCAAGCCTTTCACTCAGTGTTTGTCCAGTTGAATGGAAGGACTATAAGTTAAACTTTATAGATGTTCCGGGTAGTGATGAATTTGTTGGTGATTTGAGTCAGGCACTCGGTGTCGTCAAAGGCGCAGTCATCATGATTGATGCCAGCAAAGGTGTCGAAGTTGGTACTGAACGCGTTTGGTTAGAAATTAGAAATAGACATATTCCAACGGTCCTTTATATCAATAAGATGGACAAGGAAAATGTTAAGTTCGAAAAAGTTTTGGAAGATATTCGTGAAAAGCTTGGTAAGAAGGCTGTTCCTTTCTGTTGGCCAATTGGCAAAAACGAGAATTTCGAAGGATTTGTCAATGTCATTGAAATGAAAGCACGCATCTTTGATGGTGTTGATAGCTATGATGCACCTATTTGGGATGAAAAGAAGCCAAAAATTGAAGAATTACACAATATGATTTTAGAGAGTGTTGCTGAATCATCAGAAGAATTACTTGATCTTTATCTTGCAGGTGAAGTGATTCCAGAAGCGAAAATCAAAGAAGCACTCAGAAACGGTATCATGAATGGTGAATTAACACCTGTCATTGTCGGCAGTGCAACGAAGACCATCGGGGTAAGAACATTACTCAACATGCTCATTGATTATCTACCAGCACCAGATGAACTCCGTCCATTAGTAGGTAGAGATGCAAAAACAGACCAAGAAATTACGCGTTTAACACACGATGATGAACCATTTTCTGCATATGTCTTTAAGTCACTTGTTGATCCTTTCTTAGGTCAAGTGAACTATCTGAAAGTTACATCAGGTATTTTGAAATTGGGTCAAGAAGTTGTGATTTCAGAGAAGAATGAAGTCAAAAAAATCGCAAATATCTTTGCACCACGTGGCAAAAACCAAATTGAATGCACCATCTTCCATGCAGGGGATATTGCAGCAATTGCGAAGCAAGAAGGTATTCATACTGGGGATACACTTGCTGATCCAAAGAGCCCAATTATCTATCCACCAGTTGCGCTTCCAACACCAGTCATTTACATTGCAGTCCATCCAAAGAACAAGAATGATGAAGACAAGATTTCAAATGCACTCAATCGTTTGAATATTGAAGATCCAACCTTTGTCATCCTACGTAATAAAGAAACTTCTCAACTCTTGCTTGGTGGCATGGGTATGACACATCTCGGATACGTCATTGAACGTATGAGAACCATGTTCAAAGTAGATATTGAGATTGAAGATCAAAAAATTGTTTATCGTGAAACCATTAAGAAGACTGTTCAAGCTGAAGGTAAACATAAGAAACAATCTGGTGGTGCAGGACAGTTTGGTCATGTATGGATCAAATTCGAACCATCTGATAAGATTTTTGAGTTTGCTGAAGATGTCTTTGGTGGCGCTGTTCCCAAGAACTATTTCCCAGCTGTTGAAAAAGGCTTGATTGAAATTCTTGAAAATGGACCTCTCGCTGGATTCCCAGTCATTAACATTAAAGCAACCCTTTATGATGGATCTTACCATCAAGTAGACTCAAATGAAATTTCATTCAAACTTGCAGCAGCTTTAGCGTTTAAAGAAGCTGTGAAAACAGCAATGCCAACCATTTTGGAACCGATTGTTAAAGTCGAAGTGACCATTAAGGATCAATTTGTTGGTGACGTCATGGGTGATATGAACAAGCGCAGAGGTAGAGTGCTTGGCATGAACCAAACCGAAGGTTTCCAAATTGTAGTTGCTGAAGTGCCTGAAGCAGAAATTGTTAAATATGCCATAGATTTAAAAGCGATGACACAAGGTAGTGGTTCATTTACACGTGAATTCCTCAGATATGAAGAAGTTCCACATCACCTAATTGATAAAATCGTCGAAGCTCATAAAAAGTAACTGACGACAAGTCCTTCTAATATCAATTAGGAGGACTTGTTATGCTTTGTAGAATCTGTTTGAAGAAAGTCAGAACCCAAAGAAATTTAACCAATCTATTATCGTTTGAAACACATCACATTTGTGAATCATGTTATACCAAATACCCAATCTTACCTCGGTTTGATGTGATTCCAATTGATGGTTATATCATGAAATACCACGTCATGTCTGTAAGACCATTGAATCATGATCCTGTGGCATACATGTCATTTTATGAACACTATATCAGATTATTTTTAAAGACACATCGCTTGGATATTCTCTTACTCTTTGATCTGATGGATTCAAATACATTATCATTATTGGATTCTCTAAAGCTTGGCAATTTATTCGTTGTCACGCTTTATGAAAATATATAGAAAAAGGAGAAAAACGATGAAATTCGAAGTTGTAGGCAAGAATGGATTCACCCCGACCAATGCCATCAAGGCATATGCGGAAAAACGTTTCAACAAAGTCATTTCCTTTTTTGGTCCCGAAGTTGTTACTGAGGTCAGAGTCGTTTGCAAAGTTTACAAGGATCACCACAAGATTGAAGTCACGATCCCAGCCAAAGGAACCGTATTGCGTGCTGAAGTATCTGATCCAGATATGTATGCGGCCATTGATAAAGCCAATGATAAACTGGTCTCACAAATCAGAAAATATAAAGACAAGTTGAAGTATCATCTTGAAAAAGAAGGTTATAAACAAGCATATAGCAATGAATTCGATGCTGAATCTCTTGAAAAAGAAATGTTTGCGAGTCAATTGGTTAAAAGTAAGAAAGTTGAACTCAGACCCATGTCATCAGAAGAAGCGATTGCAGCGATGGAACTTTCTGGTCATGATTTCTATGTTTACTTAGATAAGGAATCATCAAGAACCAATATCGTGTATCGAAGAGATGATGGCGATTACGCAATCATCGAAACACAACCACTTTAGGAAGCGAAAGCTTCCTTTCTTTTTGCACAAAAAAAAGGCTATCGCTAGCCTTTTTATCTTCATCTTGTTATTGAGCTTTCTGGAATCTTGATGCAACTTCATCCCAATTGACCACAGAGAAGAATGCAGAAACATAATCAGGACGACGATTTTGATAGTTTAGGTAATAAGCATGTTCCCAAACATCGAGTCCAAGAATAGGTGTGCCTTCAGCAAGTGGTGTATCCTGATTTGGGGTAGATAAGACTTTGAGTGTCTTGTCTTTTGCAACAATGAGCCATGCCCATCCACTGCCAAAACGAGTTTTTGCAGCATTACCAAATGCATCTTTGAATCCCTGGAATGATCCAAAAGTGGTTTCAATTGCTTGTGCTAGTTTGCCAGTTGGAACTTGTCCGTTATTGACTTTCAAAAGTGTCCAGAAGAATGTGTGATTGAAGTGACCACCACCATTGTTTTGAACTGCAGTACGAATATCTGCAGGTACAAGTGATAAATCAGCAAGCAATGTTTCTAGGGGTGTCGTGAGTTCAGGATGCTTTTCAAGTGCAGCATTTAAGTTTGTAATGTAAGCCTGATGATGCTTAGTATGGTGGATTTCCATCGTTCTTGCATCGATGAATGGTTCGAGTGCGTCGTATGCGTAACTCAGTTTAGGTAATTCGTATGGCATGATTAATTCCTCCTTGATTTCATACTTTCATCTTACATCTTTTATGGCCATTATTCAAATCATTTGCCCCCGATAATTAAAAAAAGTCTAAATTATGTGCATTTAGACATTCTTTAAAAATGACTTGATTTGAATCGGATCGATGTCGATATAAATCGTTGAATGTTTGGTGTAAGACACACGATACCCTGGTAAACCTGGTATTTTTTTAATGTGCTTGACCAATGTGTAATCCACTGGAATCGATGATGATTCTCTCATCGAAGAGAAATATGCAGCAAGCATTGCAGCTTTTCTGAGAATAGGTTCAGAGAGCGTTTTGGTGGTCACAACAACGTGAGCTCCAGCACCATCTTTGACATGAAACCACGTATCTTCCTTTTGAGCAACCACATGGGTGACATATTCATTTTGAATATTGTTTTTACCAATATAGTAAACAATGTCTTGATCTTCAAGTTTGATGATATTGGGTTTTTGTGACTGCTTTTTGCTGATTTTGGGCATTTTATTGCCCTTAAAGCCAAAGGGAGTCAACTCTTTTTCTAAATCTTTGAGTGATTCAGGTGTAGCAAATCCAACAAAAGTCTCCAAATCCCTGAATAAATCTAAGAGTTCTTGATTTTGTCTCATTTGGGACTCAATGTGCTGAAAACTACGTTTCGCCTTTTGATAGGACTTGAAGTATGTTTGAGCATTATCGTTGAGTGTTTTGGTCGGATCCAGTGAAATGTGAGTCCCATTGACATCCAGTGAAGCATGCTTATCTAAAAGATTCATACCGCTTTGATAAATTAAGTCACCAATTTCTCTATCTTTGATACGGTCATGAGCATCTTTGAGCATTTCCTCATACTGAATATGCTTTTTTTCTGCCTTTTGAATTTGTTTTTGAATGAACAATGCATGAGATATTAAAATAGGTTTATTCGAAACAGTTTTTGTATCCATCATCTCAGAAATATGATTGAAATAGATTTTTTCATCTGTTTCTTTGAAAATATCTAAGACATAGTCTTTATTTTGAGTGATACTCCGTGTCGGTCGAACAGGTATGGATAACACAGGAACTGGATGTTCATCCAAATATTGTGCAAAAAAAGGTGAAATCCCTAAATACTGATTCACCAAATCTTGAGGAGAATGTATCAACTGATAATCGATTTCTGTAAATGGTTTCTTATCAGATGGGAAGTACTCGAATGTTGCCTGAGGTAGAAGTTGTCTTCCCGATTCAAAAAACATCTTTTTGAATGTATCGATGATGATCATATCTTTGACCAATAACAGATTGGAATGTTTACCCATCGCTTCAAAAATAAGTTCTTTGGCAATTGGACCTTCAATTAAATCGTAGACAGTGAACTTCAAAGTAATCACACGATCCGTTTGATATTGAACAATACTTTCTAAGATGCCCCCTTCGATATGTTTTTTGAGTGTATTCAAAAACTGTGAACTCACCTGACCAGACTTGGTTTCTGAAGTTAAGTATAATCCATAATGATTCGGTGAAAGATGAAGTGCTAAATAATGTCTTTCCCCCTTAACATATAACACAAAAAGAAACGATGTTTCATCGCTTTGATAGATTTTTTCTAATCTGGATTTGTATAAAACATGATTCAATTCAGCAATCAGATGATGAATGAATACGCCATCAAAGATCATAAGACACCTCTTCATTCATTTTATCACAATCCATTTCGTTTGATTGACCTGTAAGCGTTATTCTGATGAAAATTGTTTCATTACTATTTACACAACGTCTTTAATCATATATAATGAATAATAACACCAAGTGAAGGAGGATTTCATGAAACTCAATGAACGTGGCTTATTGATTGTTCTTTCCGGTCCTTCGGGTGTCGGAAAAGGTACAGTTAGACGTGCCTTGTTTCAAATGCCGCATCATGATTTAGTATACTCCGTATCCATGACAACACGCCCCCCTCGTCTAGGTGAAGTAGACGGGGTGGATTATTACTTTGTCGATAAAGAGACTTTTTTAAAGCGCATTCAAGAAAATAAGTTCCTTGAATGGGCAGAATTTGTCGGAAATTATTATGGCACACCCAGAGATAAAGTCGAAGAACAACTCGAAAAGGGTAAAGAAGTTGTCCTTGAAATTGAAGTTGAAGGGGCACTCCAGGTCCGAAAGCAGATGAAGGAAGCGGTCTTTATTTTCTTGGTTCCACCAGGAAAACAAGCGCTTTATGATCGGTTGATTGGCCGAGGCACTGAACCCATTGAACTCGTTGAAAAACGAATGAAAAAAGCGGAATCTGAATTTTCGCTGGCACACAAATATGATTATATCGTTGTTAATGATGAAGTCAACAATGCTGCTGACAGAATCATGGCAATCATTCGTGCGGAACATGCTAAGACAGAACGCACCATACACAACTACCTCAAGATGATTGGAGAAAAATAAAGAATGACTAAAAACAAAGACGGAATGCGTTATCCATCGATTGACAAACTATTGTCAAAGATTGATTCGAAGTACAAGTTGGTTTATGCAGCTAGCAAAATTGCGCACATCATTGAAGCAGACAAGCTTAAAGTTGAAGATGCAATTTGTGTGAAAAGCATTGGCATTGCACTTGAAGAAATTTTAGATAGCAAAGTAAAAATCGATTTTGAATCCTAAAGGGCAAACTTGCCCTCTTTTTTTATTCATGCCAAGATTTAAAGAATGATGTTGAATTATGATACAATATCATTGGTGATTTCATGAATCTTAAAGAAAAAATTGCCTTGTTACCGATAGAACCTGGTTGTTATTTGATGAAAAATGACAAATCAGAAGTCATTTATGTTGGTAAGGCTAAAAATCTAAAAAATCGTGTGAAATCCTATTTCACAGGGGCACATAATGAAAAAACAACACGACTCGTTTCTGAGATTCGTGATTTTTCATATGTGTTAACCAATAGTGAGCGAGAATCATTAATCCTTGAAAATAACTTAATCAAACAATACTTACCAAGATATAACATTCGCCTCATGGATGATAAGACTTATCCTTATATCGAAATTACAGAAGAAGAACATCCGAGAATTCAAGTTGTTAGACAAAAAGAAATGAAAGGTAGATTGTTTGGTCCATATCCAAACGTCTATGCAGCAAGAGAAACATCAAGACTACTCAATCGTTTATATCCTTTGAGAAAATGCGAAACACTACCTAAAAAAGCTTGTCTATATTATCACATTGGTCAATGCATGGCACCTTGTATCCATCCTGATGTCACCTATAAAGACACGATAAGAGATATCACAAAGTTTCTGAAAGGTGATACCAAAGATGTCTTGTCAAGATTAAATAAAGAAATGGTCAGTGCGAGTGAAGAACTCATGTTTGAAAAAGCCATTGAGTTTAGAGATATGATCAATCATATTGAAGCAACCACAGAAAAACAAATCATCAATATGAGTGATTTTAAAGACCGAGATGTCATCAGTTATGCTTACAGCAAAGATGACATATCGCTTCAAATTCTCGTCATGAGAACAGGTAAAATCATCGATCATCATCAAGTCGTGTTTGCATTTGTCGGTGAAGTCATGGATTCAGTATTATCTTATTTACAACAGTTTTATGAACATGGCACACCGGATGAACTCCTCTTCTCAGAACGTTTTGTTTTAGAAGATGTTGAACCCTTCTTTGGCAAAAAGGCAATCATTCCACAAATCGGTGACAAAAAGAAGCTCACAGATCTTGCTACAAAAAATGCGGATTATGATCTTGAACATCATTTCATGCTCTATCGTCATCGCGATGAAAAGCGGCAAAAAGCCCTTGAAGATTTATCAGAATTGATGGGTAAAGAAATCAAATTGATCGAAGTGTTTGATAATGCTCAGTTGTTTGGAACTGCACCAATCTCTGCACTCATCGTCTTTAAAGAACAAGCATTTGATAAGAAAAATTATCGGAAATATCACCTTCAGACGACGACCAACGATGATTATCAAGCCATGAAGGAAGTGACGTACAGAAGATATCAGAAACAGCTGATTGAAGGCGAAACTTTACCAGATCTCATTTTAGTTGATGGCGGAAAAGGCCAACTTTCTGCAGCATCTGAAGTCCTTGATCAACTCGGAGTTTCCATTCCGATTGCAGGTTTAAAAAAGAACTCTAAACACACTTTAGAAGCACTGGTTTATCAAGACAAAGTCATTCCATTACTCAAGCAAAGTGAACTTTATAAATTTCTGTTGAAACTCTCAGAAGAAGTCCATCGATTCGCAATAGACTTTCATCGAAAGACACGCGCTAAACAATCTATCCAATCACCTCTCGATCAAATCAAGGGTATTGGAAATCAAAGAAAAAAGGCCCTTTTAAGCCATTTCTCATCCATTGATGCGATTAGACAAGCACCTAATGAAGAACTGATTTCTTTGGGCATACCAGAAGACGTTATCAAGAGATTGAAAGAGGAACTCACATGAAAAGAATCATCGTCAGCACTGATGCAAAACATAAGGTTTTCTTTGTGATTTATTCAGGAAGAAAGGTTGGATTCTATTTGTCCAATCGACTTTCAAAAACCTTTTTTTCCTATTTAAAAAAGGGTGTCCTGGTTGATTTTGAAATTGCACCAAAATTGAAAAAAATCAATAACATCAGCTACTATCAAATTGCATTCTTCAATCAAATTGTTTCATTGCAACCCTATATGATACACTTTGATTTATTTAAGTTGAGAAAAGACATGCAAGCCGTACTTGAAGCCAATACCCATTATCTATTCATTGATTTTGAAATGACGATGCCAGGCTATCATGATCTTGATTTCCGTCCAGAAATTATTCAAGTAGGATATGTCTTATCCGAAGCGCAAAAGGAACCTATTTTATCAGATGGTTACTATGTTCTTCCAAAAGAAAAGCGCATCTTATCCAAAAGAACCAAAAGATTCTTGAATCTTGAAGAGGAAGATTTCTTTGTGAAGGCAGTCCCTTTTGATACATTTTACGATGCACTCAAATTAGTGATTGAAACCTATCATCCAAAATTGGTGGTATGGGGTAAAAATGACTTAACTGCATTGAATGATGCATATCAGATGCATCAGAAACCCCCATTAACCCATGATTTAGATTTCATTGATTTGCTTAAATTACACAAGGATTATTACAACCTTAAAGATGACCTAGGCTTATTCAAAGCCTATAAGACGTATTACGCGATTGATTTTGATCAAACACATGATGCAAAAGATGATGCTGTTGTGACCAAGTTAGTCTTTGATGCATTCTTAAATTATATGTAACAAAAAGCCCAAATTCAATTGGGCTATTTTTTATGATGATTTTAGATCGACAACAATGGGAATCACAAGGGGTCTTCGTTGCGTCAAATCAAAGATTTTTTGATTTAAGTGGTCAATGACTGCTTGTTTCAAATTCAGTTCATTATATAATTTCTTACTGAGTTCAGCTACCACAATCTTCTTTGCTTCATTGGCAAGTGATTGTGTGATTTCTTCATTACCCTTCATGTAGATGAACCCTCTAGAAATAATCGTGGGCTCATTGACGAGTTTCTTAGTCTGAGTGTTCACAGATAATACTACAGAGAACAATCCTTCTTCAGAAAGCAGTTTGCGTTCTTTAATGACCGTGCTTCCAATATCACCAATGCCAGTACCATCAATATAAACTTCACCCGCAGTCACCTTTCCTGCAAGTCGAATGCTATCTTCTGTAATGGCTGCAACATCACCATTATCCATGATTAAGATGTTTTCAGGTTTAACTCCACAATCAATTGCGAGTTCTTTATGATGCTTGAGCATGCGATGTTCACCGTGCATCGGGATGAACATTTTAGGTCTGATGAGAGATAACATCAATTTAAGATCTTGTTGAGCACCGTGTCCAGACGTGTGAGTATCTGCAAGTGGACCATGTGTGATGACTTCAACATCCAGTCTAAATAACTTATTGATGGTCCGGTTAATGCCTTCCTGATTCCCTGGAATCGGAGAAGAAGAGAAAATCACAGTATCTCCAGGCATCGCTTTAATTTGACGGTGTGAACCGTTTGCGATTCTAGAAAGTGCTGCCAAAGGTTCACCTTGAGAACCCGTCACTAAAATGGTGAGTTCATTAGGTTTCACTCGATTGACTTGTTCTCCAGTCAATATGGTATCTTTAGGTGCCTTGATATAGCCAGTTTGCATACCTGCTTCAATGGCACGTTCCATACTTCGACCAAACACAGCAACTTTACGGTTATTTAACACAGAAGATTCAATGATCTGCTGAATTCTATACATATTCGATGCAAATGTAGCAATGATGATGCGTCCGCTCATTCGAGAGAACAACTCATTGATGGATTTACCAATCTTTGAATCAGATGGAATCAATTCATCACGTTCAGCATTGGTTGAATCCGATAAAAGACATAAGACACCTTCGGAACCGATGGCAGCGAGTTTATCATATTCAGCTGCTGGACCGACTGGTGTGAAATCGATCTTGAAATCACCTGTATGGAATAATATACCTTGAGGTGTTCTGAATACAAAACCAAACATATCGGGAATCGAGTGATTCAAACGAATGAATGATAATTCAACATGTTTAAATGTGTATTTGTAATGACTCTTGTATTCTTCGATTTTTGGAGGTTTGATATCAGGATGCTCGAGTAGTTTGTATTCAATCAAATCAACAGCAATACCTGATGCGTAGATTTTGGGTATATTGACTTTTTTCAGTAGATAGGGAATACCACCGATATGATCTTCATGCGCATGGGTAATGAAAAGACCAACGATACGTTCTTCGTTTTCGAGTAAATAAGTATAATCGGGAATGACATAGTCAATACCGAGTAGATGTTCATCCGGGAAAAGTATACCTGCATCTACAATGAAGATTTGATCTTCAATCTCATAGATATATGTATTCTTCCCTACTTCACCGAGTCCCCCTAATGCAAAAATGCCGAGTTCACCGGTGTTGAGTAATGGATTTTTCATTTTGAATCCTCCAGCGCAAATATTACATTACTTATTGTATAATAAAAACACGGAAAATGGTAGTGGAATACTTAATATGCTATAATATTTTTGAGGTGTACCATGAAAACCATCATATTCTTCGATGTAGACAATACCGTTTACAACAACACACTCGGCATCATTCCAGACCAGACCAGACGTCTGCTCAAAGAATTATCCGCAAAACCTGATGTGATCTTGGGACTGGCTACAGGTCGTGGTTTCAAAAAACTTGAAATCATTGCTGATGTCATCCCTCTTTTTACATATTTGGTATTGATCAACGGTTCAGTTGTCTATAAACATGGAGAAATCATGTATGAATACCCAATTCTGACCGAAGATATCGAAGAGGTACTTGAAATCACAAAAGGCAATGATTTCAATGTGGGTATGGTGGGTCTTGAAGATGAAGCAGTCAATTATTGGGATGAACGTGTTGGTTACGGCATGAAAGCACTCCGAGGAATTTCACCAAAAGTGGATGTTGATTTCTATAAAAAAAATCATATTTATCAATTATGGATGTTTGCAGATCATGAAGAGATGATTTTAAATGTGGCAAAACAAATCACTAAGTTTAGGGTCTATCCCTGGCATAAAGGTGGAGCAGATTTTGTCTATCCCTTCATGAATAAAGCACATGGCATCGAAAAAGCACTTGAACATGAAACAGACTACAGATTAATCTGTATTGGTGATGGCGCAAACGATATTCAAATGATTGAAATGGCTGATATTGGAATTGCCATGAATAATACAAGATTTAGTGAATTAAAAGAAAAAGCTGATCATGTAGCTCCACATATCATGGAAGATCAGCTCTATGCATTCTTTCAGAAACTCAATCTGATTTAGGTCTTAACTTGTCTTGGATATCTTTAATGATTTCCTTCGGGACATAAGGAGAGATATCGGCATGATGAATCACCAGTTCTTTGATTCCAGAAGAAGATACAAAATGGTTTCTTGAAGAAGGAAACAAGATGATGGTTTCAATGTTGCGATTTAAATTACGGTTAAATTGATATAAAGCATATTCATTTTCATAATCTGGAATGTTTCTCAGTCCTCTAATCATCAGTTCAATATCGTTTTTCTGAGCATAACGAACCACAAGATCCGTTGTTGATGTCACGATCACATTGGGTAAATCATAGCAAACACGCTCAATCATTTCAATACGTTCTTGAGCGGTGAATGTTGGCACTTTCTTATAATTGTCAGCAACCACGACATGGAGTTGATCCACAAATCGTGCAGCACGCTTGATGATGTCTAGATGACCTATCGTCAAAGGATCGAAGGTACCTGGATAAACAGCTTTCTTCATAGTTTTTACCTCGCTTCACTTTTCAGTATATCATCAAAAATCAAAAAAAGAATCAAAGGAGATGCAATATGAAAGTTCTACGTAAAGGTATACAGATTCAAATTCTTTTATTCATCGTTTTCTTTTTAATGGGTATCAGCATCATCATCACTCACTTTTTACCTGAACAATTGACAGTGGTGAATTTAGTGACGATTGGTGTTGTTGTCGTATTCTCAGTTTTAGGATATAAAATCTACAAAAATCCGGATATGACAGTCATCATCATCACACCGAAAGAAGAGAAGACCATCAAATATCTCACTTACGGATATTTCATCGTTTATGTCATTCGAATGGTACTATCCTCTTCACAGGTTTCAGATGCTTTGATTGTGAATGTGGTATCAGGAATTCTGTTGATGGGAATTGCCATCTTTGGCATGTTCTTCCAGTATCGGATATTCAAGGGAAAATAAGAGGGCGAAATCGCTCTTTTTTTATGATATAATATAGAAGTAATCCACAAGGAGGAAATGATGAAAACTCTCAATGATGTTTATGTTTTAAACAATAGCGTCAAAATGCCAAAGATTGGATTTGGAACTTGGCAAATTCCAAATGGTGCACCTGCATATGATGCAGTAACACTCGCACTGAAAAACGGGTATCGTCACATCGACACTGCAGCAGCTTACAGAAATGAAGAAAGTGTCGGCAGAGCCATTCGTGATTCCAAAATTCCAAGATCTGAAATATTTGTCACAACTAAACTTGAGTCACACATCAAATCTTATGATGAAGCACTCGAAGCATTTGAAAAGACCATGAAAGAATTGGATTTAGGGTATGTCGATCTTTACATCATTCATGCACCATGGCCATGGAATGCAATCGGTAAAGATTGTAAAGAAGGTAACATACAAGCATACAAAGCACTCGAAAAAATCTATAAATCAGGTCGTGCAAGAGCAATCGGCGTATCGAATTTCAATGTTTCTGATCTTGAAAACATTTTAGCAAACACAGAAATTGTGCCTGCAGTCAATCAGATTTCATTCTTCATCGGTAGTAATCAACCCGAAACACATGCATTTTGTAAGTCCAAAGGTATTCTGGTTGAAGCTTATTCTCCACTTGCGATTGGTCATGCTCTATACAATGAGCATATTGTCAATATGGCCAAGAAATACGAAGTGACTCCAGCTCAAATCTGTATCCGCTATTGTATTGAAAAAGGAACAGCACCACTTCCAAAATCCACACATGAGCACCGCATCATCGAAAATTCTAAAGTCGATTTCAAAATCAGTGAAGCTGATGTTCAATTCTTGGATTCCATCAAAGATGATCCGAGAAAATGGTCATAATAAAAATCAAAAGGACATTTGAAAATGTCCTTTTTTTCTACATTGATTTTTGACAGTCTTGACAATAACCATACACAGTCATATCATGATGTGTGATCTTAAAATGATGTTCAGAAGCGACATGATCAGCAATATGGTCTAAATGACAGTCGATTTCATACATCTTTTGACATCCAAGACAAATCATATAATGATGGTGATCTTGATGAGTGATGTAATAAAAAGCTGTATTTTTCATGGTTGACTTTGACACAAGTCCTTCGATGAAAAATGCATCTAATGTACGATAGACTGTTGATAAATTCATAGAATCATCAGGCAATTCAGCATGAATCATTTCCGCACTTTTCGGTTGATGTGTCTTGGATAATAAATCTAGAATGAATCTTCTTTGTTTGGTCATTCTCATACGTTTTTCCTCCATAGGGGTTTGATCATGATGGATAGAAGCAATACAATGGCATAGAGTACAACAATGGTTGATCCAACAGGAATCTCAAGCGGATGTGCAATGAAGATGCCCATCAGTACAATCAAAAACGATGAAACGATGCCTAAAATGAGTGTGTTCTTGAAACTTTTGGTCCATTGACTTGAAATGATGGAGGGAAACACGACCAAAGCAGAAATTAAGAGTGTTCCGATGGTTCTAACACCAATGACAATGAAAAAGGCTGTGAGTGCTGCTAAAACATAACCGAGCAACTGAACACGAACTTTTGCAAATTTAGCATAATTCAAATCATAGGTCATCAGGAATAGCTTACGATAAAAGACAATGATGAATAAAGAAATCAGGATGGAAACGACAATGGACAAAATCATATCTGCTTGAGTTGCTGTAAAGATATTACCAACAAGCATCGATTCAACAGAAATTGAAAATCCTTGTCCTTTTTTGACGAGTATTAAACCAATCGCAAAGGAAACAGCAGATACCAATCCAATCGCAGCATCACCATTGATGGTTTTGGTGGTGGATAAATATTTGATCAAAAGGGATGCCAACATGACAAATGGAATTGCGATGTAGAGTGCTTCACTCGATAAAAGAACGCCTAATATGACACCTGCAAAACTGACATGAGCCAATCCGTCAGCAATCATGGCTTGTTGATTTAAAACTAAGAATGGAGATAACAAGGCTGCTGATAGGGCAAGTGCAACACCGATGAAAATAGCGTTTTGGATGAACTCGTATTGAAGAAAATCAATCATGGTGATGACCTCCGTGTTCAAACTGTTGAAACTCAGGATATGTTCCGAAAAATTTGATTTTTTGATCCACATACATGACCTTACAGTTATTCTTGACTGCATCGGTTAAATCATGTGTGACATGGATGATGGTCATCTGTTGATCCTGCTGCAATCTATAGAGCAATTCGTAAAATTTTTCACGAAATGATGGATCGAGAGCAGAAGTAGGTTCATCTAGAATCAAGAGTTCAGGATTTGAGATTAATGCTCTAATCAAAAAGACTCTTTGTTGCTGCCCTCCAGAAAGATAAGACATGCTTTCATTGAAGAGTTGAGGAATTTCCATGATGTCGAGCCAAGAATGGATGAGTGAACACTCTTCTTTTGAGGGTTTGAGTCTTTGTTTGGCAAAACCAGAATAGATAACTTCAAAAACTGTCATCGGAAGATTGACTTTTGTGGTTAATTTTTGGGGTAAATAACCCATTTGGACATTTCGAACAGTGATGTTGCCTGAACTGGGACTCAGTAAACCTACAAGTAACTTCACCAGTGTCGTTTTCCCACTGCCATTTGGGCCTACAATATGCAGAAAATCACCCTTTTGAATGGAAAAGGTGATGTCTGAAAGGACGTTAAATTTGCCAAAATTGACGCTGACATCCTGATATTGAATCATATCAGACTGTTGGTGTATTCAGAGCAAGCTTGATGTTCTCAATATTTTGTTCAAGTAAGTCTCTATATGTGACACCTGCCTCCATCTGTAACTTCGTAATGTTATGATACCCATGAAGTTCAAGTAATGTCAAGTTATAATTTTCCTTTGAAAGTTCTGATTTGATTTTCTCTGCAGCTTTAGGTTCAACAAGCTCTTCGATGAAAAGATAGAGTGTATTTGAAGTTTTGACTTCATTGACAAACTGAATCAACTCTGAAGATGTCAAATCTGCATCTGGCTTGAATCCTTCAAAAAGACTTACAATGTTTAAATGATATCGTTCTCCAAAAGCACCCATTGCATTATGACCTGCAAAGTAAATCGTTGAATCATGATATTGTTCACTCATGAGAAATTCTTCAATTTCGTGATGTAGCTCCTCGATTTCATGAATGTAATCATGCGCATTTTCTTCATAAATCGCAGCGTTTTCTGGATCGATTTCAATGACTTTTTCAAGGATTGCCTCAATCAATTGAATTGCAGTGGTTGGATCTGTCCAAAAATGAATTTCATTTTCATGTTCATGATCGTGGTCATCCTCTATTTGTGTAGATAAAACTTCCATTTCATGATCGTGTTCATTTTCGTGTTCAGATAAAGTATACGACTCAGACAGATTAAGCACTAAAGTATCATCATCCGTCAATTGATCAATATCTTTAATCCAGGTATCGATCTCGAAACTGGTAAAAATGAAAAGCTTGGCTTCTTTAATAGCAACCATATCTTGACTGGTTGCTTCATAATCATGAATTTCAGCTCCTGGTGGAATGAGTAAACTCACAGTCATTAGATCACCAACAATTTGTTTGGCAAAGTCATATTGTGGAAACATCGTTGTCACGATATCAGCTTTCTTTGAATTGGTACAAGCGACAAGCCCTAAAGTAAGCATCCATATAAATCCGAGTAAAGCAATCTTTTTCATGTTAAAACTCCTTTTGCTAATGATTTGCATCTACAGTATATCACCTTAATTCCTTTTTGCAAATGATTCGCAAAACAAAAGATTATAAACTCATCAAATCACAGAAAATTCAATGAGAATAATTGATATTTTTTTGAATCAATGCTATAATAAAGGCCTAAACATGAGTGGGATGATGATTTCCACTCGTTTTATTGAGGTCCGCATGAATATAGAGAAAATCAAAGAAAAATTAACACCTATTTTAGATCGAAGCAATCTATCCATTTATTCGATTCGAACCAAAAAAGAGTTTGGAGAAAAGATTCTCGAAATCCTCATCGATGTTGATACCATGGATATTAATGAACTTGAAAAGATTCATTTGGAGTTTCAAGCAAGTTTGGATGATGATGATTTAGATCCAGATTACTTTCTTGAGTTATCGTCAGTGGGTATTGAGCGACCGCTTAAAACCAAAGAGGATTGTGAAAAAGCAGTTGGGAAGTATATTTACCTTGAATCCCCAAAATACCGTGGGTATGGCACACTGTTATCCATCGAAAATGACATCATGACTGTAGAAGTCAATGAGATGGGACGCTTGAAAAAAATTGAGATTACATTGGGCAGTGCAAAAAAAATGCGCACTGCTGTCAAATTTTAGGAGGATATCATGATCAGTAAAGAATTTTTTAAAAACATTGAAGCAGTCGCTGACGAAAAAGAACTCACGCATGAGCAAGTGCTCGAGGCATTCGTTCAAGGCATGATTGCAGGTTGCAAAAAAGCACATGACGTGCGTTCTTGCCGTGTTGAAATCAAAGAAGAAAGAAGCGAAATTTTGGTTTTCAAACAGCATCTCGTCGTTGAAGAGTATTCCATTGATGCAGATAAGAACTACTCCCAATTACTGCTTGAAGATGCAAAGGAAATCAATCCAAAAGCTAAAGTTGGAGATATCATCGAACAAAAGATTGATCCAAAAGATTTCGGTCATTTCGCAGTTCGTGATTTCAAATCAAGACTGAATGAGACCTTAATCAACATGCAAAAAGAAAATCTTTATAAGCATTTTAAGAAATTTGAACATGAAATGATTACTGCACGTGTCATTGATGTCGATGACAACCACTATCGCTTGGATATTGGCAAGGATTTGACAACCTTATTACCGAAGAAAGAGTCTTTACCCAAAGATAATTTCCATATTGGTGATTATGTGCGTGTGTATGTTTCAGATGTTGAAATGAAAACCAAATGGCCAAAAGTTTTTGTCAGCAGATCACATTCTTCACTCATCATCAGATTGCTCGAAAGTTTTATTCCAGAAATTAAAGACGGCATCATTGAAATCATGGGTATTTCTAGAGATCCTGGTGACCGTTCAAAAATTGGCGTGAAATCCAATGATCCCAAAGTCGATCCAATCGGCGCGTGTGTTGGTGAAGGTGGTTCCCGTATCCGTGAAATCGTCAAAGCACTTTCTAATGAAAAAATTGACTTATTCCGATGGAGTGACAATGAAAAAGAACTCATTGCTAACGCATTGCAACCTGCTGAAGTTCTTGCGGTGACACGTGTCAATCCAAAAGAAAAGAATGCACTCGCCATTGTTCCCAATGATCAATTATCATTAGCTATTGGTAAATTAGGTCAAAACGTTAAACTAGCCGTTCAGGCATGCGGTTGGTCGATTGATATCAAGTCTGAACAAATGGCTCAAGGTGAAGGTATCTTGTATTAAAGTGAAAGGAGATGCACATGAACAAAGTAAAAAAGACGCCACTGAGAACATGTGTCGTCACCAAAGAAGTATGTCCAAAGAAGTCACTGATTAGAGTTGCTTGTACTAAAGAAGGTATCGTATCCATCGATACAGTTGGGAAAGCACCTGGTAGAGGAGCTTACTTAAAATTGACTAAAGATGTGATTCTACTGGCTAAAAAGACGAAAGCACTCGATAAAAAACTTGAAACGGTTGTTCCTGATGACATTTATGAGGAACTACTCAAACTCGTCCATGATTAATACCATCGGACTTGCTTACAGAGCAAGAAAAGTGACTGTTGGTACAGACATCACACTCACAGCCATGAGAAATGGAAAAGTTGTACTCTTGTTGCTTGCAACAGACGCATCACATACCACCAAGAAAAAAGTATATGACAAGTGCAAGACCTATCAGGTTGAAGTACTTGAAGAATTAAGTTCGTACGATATTTCGACCGGACTAGGCAAAGAAGACATCAAAGTGATTGGAATAACCGACAGGGGGTTTAGTCAATTATTGATGAATCAGAGAAGGAAGTGATTTTATGCCTACGTATCAAAACAAAAATAATCAAAATCAACGAAAAAACAATGTTCAGCATAAAAAACCTGACCATAAACGGCCAGTTGTAACACCTGTTAAAAAAGAGAGCAAACCTGCTGGAGAACGTATTTTCGTTTACAAACCTGATATGAATGTCGCTCAAGTTGCAGAAGGATTGATGATCAGCAACGCTGTCATGATTAAAAAACTCATGCAACTCGGTTTGATGGCTTCCATCAACCAAGTGATAGATCGCGATACTATTGAAGTCATTGCACTCGATGAAGGATTTAAAGTCATCAATGAAGTGATTACTGACCTTGCTCGTTATGATGAAATGGAAATCAAAGATCGTCCAGAAGATATGAAAAAAAGACCACCAATTGTTACAGTCATGGGGCATGTAGACCATGGTAAGACAACATTACTCGATGCAATTCGTAAATCTAGAGTTGTCGAAGGTGAAGCAGGTGGAATCACACAGCACATTGGTGCATATCAAGTCATTAGAAATGGTGAAGCCATTACTTTCATCGATACACCAGGCCATGCTGCATTCACTGAAATGAGAGCTCGTGGAGCTAAAGTCACAGATATCGTCGTACTGGTTGTTGCTGCTGATGATGGCGTGATGCCTCAAACCATTGAAGCTTTGGATCATGCCAAAGCTGCGAAGGTTCCCATTGTCGTTGCCATCAACAAGATGGATAAACCTTCAGCAAATCCAGATCGCGTCATGACTGAATTGTCAGAGCAAGGATTGATTCCTGAAGCTTGGGGTGGTAAAACACCATTTGTTCATGTTTCTGCGCTGAGAAAACAAGGTATTGATGAACTACTCGATGTGATTCAACTCATCAGTGAAATTGAAGAATTCAAAGCAAATCCAACGAGACTTGCCAAAGGTACTGTCATTGAAGCCTCACTCGATAAGGGTAGAGGACCTGTGGCAACACTCATCATTGAAACAGGTACACTCAAGATTGGTGACTACATTGTCATTGGAAACACCTATGGCAAAGTGAGAACCATGCAAGATGACTTGAAAAAACGATATAATGAAGCCATTCCTTCACAACCGATTGAAGTGACCGGATTGAATGAAGTCCCACAAGCGGGTGACATTTTCATGGCTTTCAAGGATGAACGTATCACAAAAGACATCGCTTTGGAACGTCAATCTAGAAATAAAGAAGGCGAAAGCAAAGCAGTCAAGAAGACATCACTGGATACCATGTTTGGTGAAATCGAAAGTACTGAAAAAGAATTAAATATCATCATCAAAGGTGACGTTCAAGGTTCGATTGAAGCACTCAAAGGTTTACTTGAAAAAATTGATGTTGACGGTTTTCATGTCAATGTTGTTAGATCGTCTGTGGGTGCAATCACTGAAAGTGACGTGACACTCGCCAATGCTTCAAAAGCAATTTTAATCGGATTCAATGTTCGTCCAACTGCAGCAGTCAAACAGCAAGCAGATGCTCAAGGCGTCGAAATTAGACTTTATAACATCATCTACCGTGTCCAAGAGGATATTGAAGCTGCACTGAAAGGTATGCTCGCTCCGACATTTGAAGAAATTGTCACTGGACAAGCAGAAGTTAGAGAAGTCTTTAAGGTCTCCAAGATTGGTGCGATTGCAGGTTGCTATATCACAGATGGAGTCATCAGAAGAGACGCACTTGTACGTATTTTACGTAATGGTGTCGTTGCTTATGAAGGTAAGCTTGCATCGCTCAAACGATTCAAAGATGACGTCAAAGAAGTCAAATATGGCTATGAATGTGGTTTATCCATTGAAAACTATAACGACATCAAGGTAGGAGACATCATCGAAGCATCTCAAATGAAAGAAGTCGAGGTGGAATAATATGTCAATCACAACTGATCGTCTCGCAAGTTTGATTCAAAGAGAACTTGCACCCATTGTGAATAGAGAAGTTAAGGATAAGAGTTTTGGTTATATCAATTTAACCGAAGTTAAAGTGACCAAAGACTTATCATTTGCAACGATTTACTACACGATTTTATCTGATGATCCCAAAATCATCGAAAAAGCAAAACTTTCCATTGATGAATTCAAAGTTGTCATTCGTATGGAACTTGCTAAAAAAATCAACAATATCCGTAAGATTCCAGATCTACTATTCAAATACGATGAAGCGCTTGCTTATGGCAATCACATCGATCGTATCTTAAAAACAATCAAGTAACCTCGGTTACTTTTTTGTTATCAAGACCATGGTATAATATCAATAGGTGAAGTCATGTTCGCAAAAGTCATTGTCGATATTAGACACGAAGAAGTTAATCATGAATTCGATTATATCATCCCTCAGGAATTCGAGGATTTTTTGGTGCGTGGTATGCGTGTTCTCATTCCATTTGGTACTCAGACACGTATGGGCTATGTCATCAATATCTTAGATCAAAGTGATTCTGCAACCAAAGAAATCATCGAAGTTCTCGATGTGATACCTTCGATCTCCGAAGAATTGTTTAGTATCGTTGAATACATCATGAGTACATCACCAGCACTCTTATCATCGGTATTGATGACAGTGATGCCCTCAGAATTATTGATGAATTACCAAAAGATCGCTAAATTAATGGATCCCTCGCGATGTCCAGAAGACTTAAAAGATCGCTTTACAAAAAAAGGTGTCTGGAAACTTTTGAAAAGAGATCAGATTTTTTATCCTAGACTCAAACGTCTGTCACACCAAGGTGTCATCACTTTGGAAACATTCATCAAGGCTAAGGAGAGCATCAAAACAGAAACTGCTTATCAGTATTCAAGCAAACACCAATATTCAAGAATACATCACTATCCAGATTTTGAACTTTTATTTCGTGATGCTGATGCATTATCTAAACAAGAACTCAAGGATCAAGGTTTATCAGATAGTCAAATCAATACATTGGTTAAACACGATGTTCTAAAACCTATGGATCAAGAAGTGATCAGAGAAATTCATCATGTGTTTGACATGAATGACATCAAAGTTGTTCCAACGAAAGAGCAACATCACGCAATACAGTCGATTATAAAACATCGACATGATGCACATACATTTTTAGTGAAAGGCATCACAGGTTCAGGTAAAACTGAAGTGTACATGCAAGTCATGGAGCATGTCATCAAAGCAGGTAAACAAGTGTTATTCTTGGTACCTGAAATCACACTCATTGGTCCGATGGCACAACGCTTAAAATCCAGATTCCAGGATGTTGCAATCTATCATAGCGGACTCTCTAAAGGTGAACGATTTGATCAATACCGCATGGTCAAAGAACAAAGAGCATCCATTTTGTTAGGAACACGAAGTGCCGTTTTTCTACCTCTCGAACATCTTGGCTTGATTGTCATGGATGAAGAACATGATGATGCTTATCAACAACTTGATGGTGTGATTTATCATGCGAAAGACATTGCCAAGTTGAAATCAAATATGCTCCATGTTCCACTCATTTTAGGTAGCGCAACACCTTCGATTGTTTCTATGTATCGTGCAAATCAAGATGAATACACCTTGCTTCAATTGACTGAAAGACCGAAAGCTCTCTCACTTCCCCATCTTCATTTCATCGATATGAAAGAAGAATTAAAACAAAAGAATACGTCCATATTTTCAAGTTTATTACTGGATAAAATGAAAGACCGGCTCATTAAAAAGGAACAAACCATGTTACTTTTTAATCGAAAAGGTTACGCTCCCTTTGTACTATGCAGAGGATGTGGGCATGTCCCAATGTGTCCACATTGCGACATATCACTGACCTACTATAAGGATAAACAAGCACTCAAGTGTCATTATTGTGGCTATGAACAACCCTATGATGCGAATTGCATGATCTGTCATGAACCCAAAGTGAAAGAGATCGGTGTTGGTATCGAATACGTCACAGAGCAACTTAAAAAAGCTCTTCCCGCTGCTAGAGTCCTGCGCATGGATCAAAATGTCACTCAAACCAAAGGGAGTCATGAATTGATTTGGCATCAGTTTTTGAATGAAGAAGCTGATATTCTTGTGGGTACTCAAATGATTGCTAAAGGTTTAGATTTTCCTAAAGTGACACTCGTTGGCGTTTTGATGGCAGATATGCTTTTGAAAGTTCCTTCCTATAAATCTGCTGAAAATACATACATGCTCTTATCCCAAGTCACTGGAAGATCAGGAAGGTTTTTGCCTGGTGAAGCCATCATCCAAGGTTATGATCTAACGCATTATGCCATCAGATCCGTTCAGGAAAACTATGAATCCTTCTATAAAGAAGCACTTTATAGTCGAAAGCTATCTGATTATCCACCCTATCAAAACAATGCTCAATTGCTCATCGAAGGTCCCAATTACTTGAAAACATATCAGAAGGCGTTTATGCTTAAAAAACAACTCTTTAATCTAGGTGTCACAACCATTGGACCAGCCCCTGCATTGATTAAAAAGATTAAAGATCTGAATCGATTCACTGTCACATTGAAGTATCATGAAGTCGACATGAGCAAGCTATTTAAAATGATTGAAGCATCAAAATCTGAAGATATCCGTGTTACATTTTATCCAACACTCGATATCGTATAGGTGAACATATGAATATTGTATTCATGGGAACTCCCGAATTCGCAGTACCCATCCTTGAAATGCTCCATTTAAATCATCAAGTCAAATTGGTTGTTACTCAACCAGACAAACCAGTCGGTAGAAAAAGAGTGCTTACTGCATCACCCGTAAAGATGAAAGCACTAGAACTCGGACTGCCTATTTTTCAACCTGAAAAATTGAAAGTCAATTATCAAACGATCATCGATTTGGCTCCTGATTTGATCATCACAGCAGCTTATGGCCAAATGCTTCCCAATGCACTGTTGGATCAAATCACAGCCATCAACGTTCATGGATCGCTCTTGCCAAAATATAGAGGTGGAGCTCCGATTCAAAATGCTTTATTCAATGGTGATCAAGTGACAGGAGTGACCATCATGTATATGGCATATCAGATGGATTCAGGCGATATCATTCGCATGCAAAAAGTTTCAATTGATCATCAAGATAATTATGAGACACTTTCAAAAAAACTCAGTCTAGTTGGTACAAAACTACTTGAATCGGTTTTACTTGATTATGAATCAGGACCTCTCAAGAGCTATGCTCAAGATGTCCTTAATGTTACATTTGCGTATACATTAAAACCCCACGATGAAATCATATCATTTCATAAAACAACTGCAGAAATCATCAATAGAATACGTGGATTAACACCAGATCCAGGCGCAACTGCTCACATGAAAAACGGTGTCATAAAGATTTATGAAGCTCGAAAAAGTGATATAATGGACAGTAAGGCTGTACCAGGACAAGTGATCAGTGTCAAAAAACAACTGATTATTAAAACCAAGGATGGCGCTGTTGAATTACTTCAAATCCAAGTTCCTGGTAAAAAACAAATGAGCGCACAAGCATTTTTAAATGGTCAAACCATCATCCATGAAGGTGATGTGTTCATAGAAGGGAATGAGTTCTGATGGCTGAAAGAAAAACAAAAAAACTGTTGTATACCCGTCAAGAAATGTTCGAATTGAACAAAAAATTATTGATGAAACGCGGTGTCAGCATCGAGTCGATTGCAGAAATCAGTTTCACACAACAAGCGAAATATACAGATAACATCACAAGAGAACTGTGTGTTGAGTCTGTTGAAAAGATTTTATCACTGCGTGATGTGTTTCATCATGTTCAATTGGCTTGTGAAATCGATAGACTCGCTGAAGAAGGATTATTTCAAGGTCCAATTCAAGACATCATTTATGAAGATTTAGGACTGTTTGGTATTGATGAAACCATGGGACTTGCTGTTGCAGGTTTATATGGTACCATTGGACAAACCAATTTCGGGGATATTGATGTCAACAAGCATGGTATTGTCAAACGACTCAATGATGCCGGAAAAGAAGATGGTATTTGTCATACGTTTTTAGATGATATCGTCGGCGCGATTGCAGCAGCTGCATCCACAAGAGTGGCACAAGTCACCAATGAAGAATTAGCTCATGAAGAGACAGGTGTCAAGCGGTTATCCATATTTGATATCTAGATAGGCGGATGGTTGTGTCAAAAACGAAGTCGAAATTGAAAAATCTACTGAATTTCAATGCACTTGGAAAGAGCATTTTTGCTCGTTTTTTCGGCTTTGAACAAGGTGTTGATATCACCAATGATGTTGCAGTCTTATTCAGAAGAAATGTCGTCATCAAAAATATTGTCTTCATTTCGAACATCATGTACTCCATCATTTTATTCATCTTATCCTACACAACACCAGATAATTTAAACAATTGGGTGGTCGCCTTCATCGCTTTTCCACTCACTTATGTCATCAATAAATTCTTAAAAAAACTCATATACATCGACACCAATGATAAAACCAAACAAAGTGTTGCGATGTATGTTGCTGCATTTTATATCTTCTTTTCATCGATTTTGATTTATGCAAGACTGTATCAAAACGAATATTTTGAAACTGGCGCATACATTTTGATGTATTATGCTGTCGTTGTTATTTCCTTATATCAAGAAAAGAAATTGCTTTCAACTTCATTTCAAGGTTTACTGGCTCTACTGACAGTCATTCATTTCATATGGACCTATAACATTCAAGGCATGGTTGGAGAACGTACATTACTGGAATTCATTCCAATTTTTGTAAGATTACCGGTGTTCTCTGACATTTTACTGAGAACATTGCTCTTCATTTTATTCTATTTTGTTGTTTACGCGATTGTATCCATGGGACAATACATGCAAGAAGAACGTAAGAAAGAATTGATCAAACGCAGACAAGTTCAAGGCGATTTTTCGCATATCGTTGGTGACTTGTTCTCTGTTGTATTCTCAAGTTCTTATACGCTCATGGACCGAAGACATGCAACACAAGTTCAACTGATGAGTCAAAAACTGGCTGACAACTACGGTCTTCCACAAGCGAAGATGCAAGCCATGAATGAGTATGCTCTCATCCATCTTCAATATCAAGAAATTAAGAATCTTCTCAATGACATGAATACCTTTGATGAAAAGACCTATGATGTCTTGAAGGAAAAAACAGAATTAGGTTCTAAAATTGCCAAACGTATGCAGCTTGCTCAGAAATGTGAAGACATCGCAAGAGCGCATATTGAAGATACTGCCAATGAGAAATTCTTGAAAGACATGCTCTTAATCCAACCTGAAATTGAAGCCCAAATCATCTTGCTTTCTGACCTCTATATCACCATGAGAGGACCGAAATCCTACAAACGTCCGATGGCGCATTCCTTAGTTTTAAAGAGTTTTCAAACAGAATTAGCCAATTATTTTGACTATGATCTCAAAGAAAGATTCTTAAAGTTTCATGATGAGTTTGCTGAAATGTATAACAACTTCTAAACATCGACTTCCCTTCTCATTTTTAGATGCTAGTATCCTTGACAAAGTAACGAAATTCGTGTATCCTAAATGAGCAATTGAATCAAAAAAGACAATAAGAATACTTATTCAGAGCTACCGAGGCTAGTGACCAATGACGTAGCAGCAACCTATTTGATTAGGTGCTCAGTACGAGGGGCAATGTCCCATCAATAAGGAAAATCCAATAGGGCGCTTTTCCTTGAGAAGTGCCTTTTTTAATGAAAGGAAATGATCATATGAGAAGATTATTCAGCAGTGAATCCGTTACAGAAGGACATCCAGACAAAGTCGCAGATTTGATATCAGATGCGATTTTAGATGCAGTGCTCACTCAGGATCCCAATGGTAGAGTCGCATGCGAAACCGCTGTGACCACAGATTATGCACTGCTTTTTGGAGAAATTACTGCCAATGCAACGATCGATTTTGAATCTGTTGTGAAATCAGTGGTTCGCGAGATTGGGTATAACAAAAAAGAATATGGGTATAATGCTGATGAAGTTGTTGTTGATGTTAGAATCAAGCCACAATCACCAGACATCGCATTAGGTGTTGATACAACAGACACTAAAGAACAAGGCGCAGGCGATCAAGGCTTGATGTTTGGTTATGCAACCAATGAAACCATCACACTCATGCCACTGCCCATCTATCTTGCACACCGTTTAGCAGAACGTCTATCTTATGTGAGAAAAAATAATATCGTCCCAGGCTTAAGACCCGATGGAAAAACACAAGTCACTGTCGAGTATGATGAAAACAATCAACCTAGTTCCATTCATACGGTTGTTTTATCGACACAACATGATCCTTCATGGACTCAAGAAGATTTAAAAGAAGCGATGATGACCCATGTATTGAAACCAGTCTTAAAACAATATGATACTTCAAATACCATCTATCAGATCAATCCAACAGGACGCTTTGTCATCGGTGGACCACATGGTGATGCAGGTCTAACCGGTCGTAAAATCATTGTCGATACGTATGGAGGTTATGCACGACATGGTGGTGGTGCTTTTTCAGGTAAAGATGCATCCAAAGTCGATCGTAGTGCAGCATACATGGCAAGATATATCGCAAAAAATATTGTAGCATCCGGTATCGCTGATCAATGCGAGATTCAAATTGCTTATGCCATAGGCATTGCGAAGCCTGTTTCACTACTCATCAACACATTTCAAACTGAAAAAGTATCGATTGAAAAAATCTATGAAGCAGTCAATACTCATTTTGATCTAAGACCGAGCGAGATCATCCGAACACTCGACTTAAAGCAGCCAATTTTTATAAAAACAGCCGCCTATGGACACTTTGGCAGAGAAGATGAATCATTCACTTGGGAAAAGACCGATAAAATTGCAATTTTCCGCAATTTATTATAAAATGATAATCAGTTAGGAACTCAAAAGGTGATCTATGGACAATCTCAAACGACTGGAAGAAAAACGTGTAGGTCTTTATCAGCAATATGCCAAGGAAAATAAGGTTGGAATGATTTTTTTAGTCATTGCAGTAATTTCTGGTCTTCCAGGATTTTTCTTGACTCAAATATTCCTCATCATTATCGGCATCATCTTCTTCGTGGTTGCAATCATCTTTTTTGGCAGAGCTCAACGTCATAGCATGACTTTCAAGGCGATTGTCAAAGCTGAGATTGTGACAGAAATCCTCAAAGAGCAATTTGATGATGTATCATATGAACCTAAAAATCATATTTCAATCCCACGCATCGTTCAGACCGGCATGGTCAAAAGACCAGACCGTTATGTTGGTGAAGATTTAATCATGGGTTCTTATAAAGGTGTTAAGTTTGAAGTCTCCGATATTGACTTAAAAGAACGTGTTGAAACCAGAGATTCCAAAGGCAATGTCACTGTCTCCTATCAAACTTATTTCAAGGGTAGATGGTATGTCTACACCCATGAACGCCAGTTCAAGGAAGAACTCAAAATCATCGAAGGTAGAGGGTTTGGTGTCAATACCAAAGGTTTGGTCAAACTTGATGTTGAATCCATCGAATTCAACAAAAAATTTGCAATCTATGCAACTTCACAAGAATTCGGATTTTATTTGATCACATCCTCAATGATTGAAAAACTGATGGAACTTGAAAAGTTACATCGTGGCTCGATTTTGTATTACTACGTAGGCAATGAACTTCACATTGGTGTGAACGACAGAAGAGACTATATGGAACTATCCATTAAGACACCAATCAATGAAGCATCGCTTAAGACATTCATGTCAGATATTGATCTTATACCAGCAATCATCAATGAATTGCGGTTAGATAGTTCTAAGTTCAAGAACACTCTTTAGAAAGGAGAGAAATGATGGGTACTTTAGGATATGTATTATTAGGTTTAGGTTTACTTTTGGTGATTGTGGTGGGGTGGTTGATCAGTACGATCAATGCATTCAGAACCATGCTTGTGAAGATTGATGAATCAGAATCCAGTATTGATGTCGCTTTAACCAAACGTTTTGATTTGCTTTCAAAGATGTTTTCTGCAGCAAAAGGCTACATGAAACATGAAGCAGATACTCTTGTCAAAGTCGTTCAGATGAGACAACCCGGTCATGGTGCTCCGATTTCTGAAAAGCAAGAATTCGCCAATGAACTGACACGCGGATTACAGGCAATCAATGTCGTTGTTGAGCAATATCCAGACTTAAAAGCTTCAGCAAATATCGGCAAGTTACAAGATGCAACCCTTGAAGTTGAAGAAAATCTACAGGCAGCACGTCGTGTGTATAACTCGAATGTTTCCTACTACAACCAAAAAGTTGTTGTTTTCCCAAGCAATATCATTGCTAACTGGAAAAAATTTGAAAAACGTGCATTCTTTGAAGCAGAAGCTGTCAAAAGACAAGACGTTAAATTTGATTTTTAATAGAGCGCTTAAGCGTTCTATTTTTTTTATAGTGATACCAGCACCTCCTAATCGTAGTGCTTTTGTTTACACATCAATCAATGATGATAAAAATCCCATAAAGGATGAAATCGCTTGTAAAAGCATAGGTCTTATTATAGAATAATAAAGAACGTAAAGGATGTGTACCTATGCTAAAAAAATGGTTTGACCCGGGTAAGAGAGAACTTAAAGAAGCCAAAAAGATTGCTGATCAAGTGTTTGCACTTGAACAGCAGATGAAACAACTCTCGGATGCCGAACTTCAAAATAAGACGCCCTGGTTTAAAGAAAGATATCAACAAGGAGAAACACTCGACAGTATCATGGTCGAGGCTTTTGCTGTGGTGAGAGAAGCATCACGTCGTGTCACTAAACTATTTCCCTATCATGTTCAGGTTCAAGGTGCAGTCGCCATTTTTCATGGCAATATTGCTGAAATGAGAACCGGTGAAGGTAAAACATTGACTGCAGTTATGCCAGCTTATCTATCCGCCTTAAATGGTGAAGGTGTTCACATTGTTACCGTCAACGAATACCTTGCTAAACGTGAAGCTGAAGGCGATATTGGTGACTTATTCCGATTCCTCGGACTCACAGTTGGACTCAATTTAAGAGATCTCACTAGAGATCAAAAGAAAGCAGCCTATGACTGTGATATTTTATATTCAACAAACTCTGAACTTGGATTCGATTACTTAAGAGATCACATGGTATTATATGCCAAAGACATGGTTGCACAACGTGGTTTAAACTATGCCATCATCGATGAAGTGGACTCTATTTTAATTGATGAAGCAAGAACACCACTCATCATTTCTGGTGGTGCAAAAAATAACCATAATCTTTATCAAGCAGCAGACCGTTTTGCAAAATCACTACGTGATGAGGATTACGAAATTGATTTGGAATCCAAATCGATTGCTTTAACACCAACAGGGATTCGTAAGGCTGAACAAATATTTCAATTAGAAAATCTCTATGATTTAAAGCATGTCACACTTGTTCATCATATCAACAACGCACTCCGTGCTGTACACATCATGTCAAGAGATAAAGAATACATGGTCGATAACGATGAAGTACTCATCGTTGACCAGTTTACGGGTCGTATCTTAAGAGGACGACAGTTCTCAGAAGGTCTACATCAAGCACTTGAAGCCAAAGAAGGCGTCCAAGTCAAAAAAGAAACTGTCACAGTTGCAACCATTACTTATCAAAATTTCTTTAGAATGTATAAGAAACTTTCAGGGATGACGGGTACTGCAAAAACAGAGGAAGAAGAATTCCGTGACATCTATAACATGGATGTTGTTGAAGTTCCAACCAATGCTCCAGTCATTCGTAAAGATGAACCCGATTACATTTATGCAAATTTAGCCGATAAATTCAATGCGCTTTGTGATGAAGTCGAAAGAAGATACAAGATAGGTCAACCCATGTTGATTGGTACAATTGCTGTTGAAACTTCTGAAGAACTCTCTAGAATGCTCAAAGCAAGACGGATTCCTCATGAAGTCTTGAACGCTAAAAACCATGAACGCGAAGCTGAAATCGTTGCGAAAGCTGGTTTACTAGGTTCTGTCACGATTGCAACCAACATGGCTGGCCGTGGTACCGATATCAAACTTGGTGCTGGTGTCGTTGAACTTGGTGGTCTTGCCGTGATCGGTAGTGAACGACATGAATCCAGACGTATTGACAATCAGTTAAGAGGTCGAAGCGGTCGTCAAGGTGACCCCGGTTATTCAAGATTTTATCTATCTGCTGAAGATGAACTGATGATGCGTTTCGGTGGTGAGACATTCAAGAAACGTATCGAGATGTTAGAAAGACTCAATACCACAGGTGAACCCTTATCTTCTAAAATATTCAGTCGTTTTGTCACCAGTGCGCAAAAACGTATTGAAGGCAATAACTATGATGCCAGAAAGAATGTCTTGAAGTATGATGATGTCTTGCGCAAGCAAAGAGAAATCATCTATAAAGAACGTCGTGATGTATTGATTCTTGATACGATTGAAGAACAAGTACGCACGACCATCAGACAAGCCATCAGTAGAATTTTGAACCAATTCATCCATCCTGTTGGAAAAGGTCAATTTAATATCGATGATGATAATATCATCGCAACTTTCAATGGCAATATTTTCCAACCCAATACTCTATCCAAAGAAACCATCGAAAAACTTGATGAACAAGAATTAGAAACCTATATTCAAGAACTTGCTCAGCAAGAACTTGACAGAAAGAAATCACTCGTTCCACCAGAAGTATTCAATGAATTTTTGAAAGTGGTTATGCTACGTGTCATCGATACTTATTGGATGCGTCATATTGATGCGATGAGCGAATTAAGACAAGGTGTTACGTTACAAGCCTATGGTCAACAAAGTCCACTGGTCATCTATCAAAAAGAAGGTCTCAACATGTTCAATGAGATGATTCAAAACATTTCAACAGATGTGACACGCTATGCCATTCGTGCTCAGATCCAATACAACGTTGAACGTGAAGCCGTCGTGAAGAATACTCAGACCAATGAAGGCAGAACTGACGTCAAACCTAAAAAGCCTAAAATCAAGAAAAATAGAAATGCACGGAACATGCCCTGGCGCTAGTTCAAGGAGGTTCATGTGGAAACGTATGAAGTCAATAAGATTCTCGCGCTTTTCAAGAGTAGCATCGAGGATCTAAGCAAAGCGATTGGACCAGAGAAACTAGAAAAAGATTACATTCAGCTAAACGTAATCATGCAATCTCCACAATTTTGGAACAATACGAGTCTTGCTAAAAAAACAACCAAAGAAGCTACCGAAATTCGTCAAAAACTTGACGAATTTTATCGTTTGGATCAGAAGTATCAAGGTTTAGTTGAATGGTTTCAAATCAGTGAAGAAGGCAGCGAAGAATGGACCATTTTAGAAGAAGATATCAAGAAAATGGAAAAAGATCTCAAAGTGTTTGAGATTGAAACCTTACTGAATGGACCCTATGATCATAACAATGCAATCCTAGAATTTCATCCAGGTGCAGGGGGTACTGAGTCTCAGGACTGGGCGGATATGCTATACCGTATGTATACACGTTATGCTCAGAAAAAACGTTATAAAGTTGAAATATTGGACTATCAAGCAGGCGAAGAAGCTGGCATTAAAAGTGTTACCATCCTCGTTAAAGGTCCTTATGCATATGGCTATTTAAAGGCTGAACGAGGTGTGCATAGACTGGTTCGGATCAGTCCATTTGATTCCAATGCAAGAAGACACACATCATTTGCTTCTCTAGATGTTATGCCTGAAATCGATGATGAAATCGATATTGAAATCAAGGATGAAGACTTAAAAATTGATGTATATCGTTCGGGTGGTGCAGGGGGTCAATCGGTCAATACCACAGACTCAGCTGTACGAATCACACATCTGCCGACGAATATCGTCGTCACATGTCAAAATGAACGTAGTCAACTCAAAAACAAAGAATCAGCCATGAGTGTCTTGAAGAGCAAATTGGTTCAAGAAGAGATTCGAAAACAAGAAGAAAATTTAAAAAGCATCAAAGGTGAACAAAAAGACATCGCATGGGGTTCCCAAATTCGTTCTTACGTTTTTCACCCATATCAGATGGTTAAAGATCATAGAACCAATTACGAAGTCGGACAAGTTGATCTTGTGATGGATGGGGAACTTGATGGATTCATCAATGCCTATTTGAAGGCTGGAGAAAAGACATGAACAATGCCAAAGTCAGAGAATTAACTGAGATTGCCCTTGGGGTCGTCATTCTTTCACTTGGTTTTTATTTTTTCTTATTACCTGCTGGTTTGATTATTGGAGGTGTGATGGGGGTTTCCATCATCATTCAAGATATCATCTCAGTATCCCTTTTCATGTACATGGCAAATATTGTACTTTTAATCTTAGGTGGTATTTTTTTAGGGAAACAATTCTTCTTTAAAACCATCTTTGCAACACTCATGACGCCAACCATCATTTGGATACTGGAATTAACAGTAGATTCACGTTTTTTCATGCAACACATGACTGAATCCCCCTTACTGATTGCAACCACATTTGGAGGCATCATGATTGGTGTTGGACTTGGTATTGTTGTGAGAAATAATGCTTCAACAGGTGGAATGGATGTTGTTCAACGCATCATGAGCAAATATCTTCACATGCCATTTTCATCAGCGATGTATATCACCGATGGTATTGTGATTTTCATCGCAATGCTCATCAATTTCCAATTAGGCTTATATGCAGTAGGCGCAATGATCATTGGTGGTTTCTTAGTGGACAGATTGGCCATCGAAGGTAAATCAGGATACACAGTATTCATCGTATCAGAGGTTGCTGATTTGCTTCAGAAAGCCATTTATGAGCGTTTAGACCGTGGTATGACCAAGGTCAAAGTTTTAGGTGGATTCTCTAAAAAAGAAAAAGACATGATCATTTGCACGGTTGATCGTCAGCAACTTTATATGTTTAAAATGGTGATTAAAGAAACGGATCCACATGCCTTCACATTCGTCATGAAAACCAAGGAAGCATTGGGTCAAGGATTCTCAAGGGAGGGTGCGAAATGGTAGGTAAAAAGTTAGGCATCTTATTTCTCTTCAGTGTCGTTCTTGCATTTTTTGCGGGATACTTTTCATCACGTGTATTACCAGAATTTTCTCCTCGAAATACACAAGATATCTTTGAATACATCACAGACAGTCTTGAAGAATATTATTTATACGATTTAGAAGAAAGTGAAAAGAATATCGCTTTCGTTCGGTCCATGGAAGCCATTGTTGAAGCTTATGCAGCGCTCAATCAAGATCCTTACACAAGAGTTGTATCATCACCACTATCAGTCACTCCAGGATCTGATGAATCCTTTGTCGGTATCGGTGTTGCGTTTGCTTTTGAAGGCTTAAATCTACGGATTGGCTATGTCCATCATGATGGTGCAGCAGCAGGGCTTATTTACCCAAATGATCTCATCACAGGAATCATTGAAAATGAGCAAACGATTTTATTTCAAACCCTGAGTTCTGAGGAAGAAGTGCTTGCATATCTTTCTGGTACACTTGATGAAACCAAATCATTTCTCATCCAAAATCCAGATGGAGTCATTCAAGTCGTTGATATTACCTATCAAGCCATTCTTACTCCTTCTGTTTATGCAGTGAACTTGTTGGAACCAAACATCGCATACATCCGAATCACTCGTTTTTCATCGGCACCCATTGCAAATACAATGGGAACTGCTGGCTTGTTTCAAGAACTATTGAATACTTTAGAAGAAACGACATTACTCTCAGGTGAATCCGAAAAAACACTCATTTTGGATTTAAGAGACAATCCTGGAGGATCTCTATCCGCATTGCACAATCAAAACGAAGCATCTCAGGTACCAGGAATTGCTCAACAGTTGATTCAAAAGAATTTGGATAAGAGTATATTCCAGATGATTCCGAAAAGTGGAGAAGTCCAACGTTTTTATGGGAATTTATCACAACCCAAACCTTACCAAATTGCAGTTCTCGTCAATGAAAATTCCGCATCAGCTGCTGAAGTACTTGCTGCAGCACTGATGGAAGAAGGATATACCATTTATGGCAGTGAGACATACGGAAAAGGTGTGTATCAAAATCAGGTGAGAATTACGGATATCGGTGATATACGTTATAGTCTAATTTATACTGAAGGTGAGTGGTTTTATCGAAACAATCTGAATGTTTCAACCACATCACTTGAAGTCACACCGTTGATTCAAACCGGTATATTGGGCATATCTATGCCAGTGTATCAGGGTCCTGTTGAAAAAGATCAGGTGTCACTTTCTTTATCGCTTTATCAAGTTTTTTTGAATGTTTATTATGAACTTTCTGGTTTGTCAAGATTAAGAACAGATGGCTATTTCGATCAAAAAACAGAAGATACCATTGAGGACTTTCAACTAGAGCATGAGCTCGAAGTGACAGGTACACTCAATTTAGAGACAGCTCGGAAAATTCATGATGTCTATATGGCACTCGCCAATGATCTTTCAAATGACATGCAACTGGCTCAATTGGTTGAACTGATTAGAGGTTAATCATGGTTAAAATCGATCAAATTCAAAAAAAAGGTAAAGAGGTTACGTTAACGATTGGTTCTGATATCTTTTCTATTGAACCTGATTTACTGTATCAATATCATCTATATGAAGGCATGGAAATGGATATTGCTACATTCAAGCAGTTGAAAAGAGATCAACAAGACCTCTATTTTTTCAGATTTGCGATTTCAAAACTCAAAAAGCCGTTGACTGCATATGAAGTTCAAACACTGATGCAACAACATGATGCAACCAAAGAAGTCATTGAAAGTGTCATGGAAAAATTGATAAAACGAAAATATATTGATGATGAGTTTTACGTCAATCAATATATTCAGATGAAAAAATATCAATATGGTCCTGAAAAAATCAAAGATGAATTGTTGAAAAAAGGTGTTGATCATGCTCTGATTACCAAGGCCATGTCAACCATACATGAAAAAGTCATTTTAAGTGAACTGATTCCATCAAAAATCAAATCCATCAAGAACAAATCCAAAAGGGCTATGATGAATAGTGTCAAAACCTATTTTCTATCCAGAGGTTTTACATCAGAACTGATTGAGTCAATCATCATCAGTCAATTATCTTCCTACTCAGGAAGTGAAATTGATTTACTCAAGAAAACTTATGAAAAATTAGTTCATCAGTACCAAAAGAAATATTCAGGATATGAGCTTAATCAGGTCATCATTCAAAAACTGTACCAAAAAGGTTTCAAGATGGAAGACATCAGAAACATCATCAAAGAGCATCTTGACGCTTGAAATCAAATTGATTTTAGGCGTTTTCAATTCAGGAGAACATATGAAGCTATGGAAAAATGGTGTATTTCACACCATGTGTCAAGAAGATGAAAAACATCATCAGATGGGAACACATCAAGGATACATCATCGGATTTGATGATGCTCTTTTAGGTCTTTCTTTTGATGAAGAAATTGACTTAGAAGGTGCTCATGTCTATCCCGGATTCGTCGATGCACATCTCCATATTCTCGGATATGGTCAAATGCTTTCAAGAATATTGTTACACGGTAAACAAGCATCTGAAGTGATTCATCTATTAAAACAAGCATTTCAGGGATCTTTGCTTTATGCAGAAGGTTACATGGAATCTGGCATTACCAAGGATGACTTAAACCAAATATCTCGCACCATTCCGATTTATATCAGACATCAGGACTATCATAGCCTCACAGTCAATGATGCAGTCTTGAATCAATTGAACTATACTTCAGATACAGGTGTTATCACAGAAGATATCGCTCAAAAAGCTATCGATTTGATTCCAAAATACAGTATAGATGCATTAAAAACATTACTCAAAGATGCAATCAAGCATTTATATCAGTATGGAGTCACTGGCGGACACTCTGATGATCTATATTATTTTAATGGGTTTCATGATACAGTTCTAGTCTTTGAAGAAGTCTTGAAAATTCATCCATTTAGGACGCATCTTTTAATGCATCATCATACAGTAAAGGACTATGAAGCATCCAAAAGAATTTGGATGGATCAATCCATTTATCTACAGTTAGGTGCTGTCAAGATGTTTTATGATGGAACGATTTCATCAGAAACAGCGCTGATGGTTCATCCTTATCGCAATCGTGAAACTTATGGTATGAGAGTCAATGATCCAATTCAATTTGTATCCTACATCAAGTATGCTAGATCACTTGGCTTAACGGTTGCAGTTCATGTGATTGGAGATCAAGGCTTGGATGAATCGATTGATATTCTGAAAAACTATCCTCCCAAAAAAGGACAAATTGACAGGTTGATCCATACCCCATATGTCAAGAAAGAAACGCTTTTAAAACTCAAAGGAATGCCTTTATCCATCGACATTCAACCTCAATTCCTATCCTCTGACTTACCATGGGCTTTGGATAAGTTCACGGTTGCTCCTGACCTCATGTTTCCTTGGAAATCACTCATGGAAACGGGTCTTTGTATATCAGGAAGTTCGGATGCACCTGTAGAGATTCCCAATCCATTACTGGGAATCCATGCAGCAGTTTTTAGAAGGTCAAGACATGATGGGAAAGTGTATTTTCCTGAGGAATCACTGACGAGATTTGAGGCTATCAAACTCTATACGACTTATGCGCATATCCAGTCGATGAAAGATGATAGAGGTTACTTAAAACCGGGTTATATTGCGGATATGACGGTCACAAGAGATGATTTAATGATGATGGAAGAATCCAAGTTTTTCATAGACCAAGTAGTGATGACCATCATCAATGAACAGATTGTTTATCGAGATACGCATAAGAGTTGATTTCATCGGTTATGTCTTGTAAAATACAAGAGATGAACAAAGGAATATAACATGAAACTTGAATTCTGGCTCGATTATCTCAGTCCACTATGCTATAAACAGCATTTAGCACTGGAATCATTACTTAAAAAATTTAAATTCAATGATTTAGAGATTCTGTATCGCAGCTATGAAATGTTGCCTCTTTTTGAACCTAAACCAGAATGCACCTTTCATGATGTTCTTTCTAAACATCATGTGATATCCATTGAGGAAGCACAGATTATGTTTCATGATGTCCCTCAAGATCTTCGTCCTGTCAAGGTGAAAGATGCACACAGGTTATCTCATCTTGCGAAAAAGACAGAAAAGGCGTTTGAATACAATCAACATCTTTTTCATGCCTATTATGAAGGCAAACTAGATATCAGCAAACATGAGCATTTGATTGAAATCGCAACCGAGGCAGGTCTGATTGAATCACAAGTCAAAGATGTTCTAAAGACATCGAAATTTGCTGATGCAGTTGAACTCAATCGTGAAAATGCACTCGTCAAAGGCATCTTTGAACTGCCACACATCAGAATTGACGGTAAGCTTAGATTATCAGGTTTTCATGATGAAGAGCAATTACTTGAAGCACTCATCATGTCATCAGCGAAGTTTTCGAAGACAGACTACTGTGAGGGTGAAAATTGTGCAAGAAAGAAGACTCGATGAGTCTTTTTTTGATGATTTGGTGGTATTATTGATGAATGTATGGTATAGTATGTAAGGTTTAAAAAGAATTGAGGAAAAAGATGAATATTTTATTTAACGAATTAAACATTTTACAAGAAACAAAGACCGCAATTGAGGCGTTAGGACTTGTGGAAACCACAGCCATTCAGCATCAAGCGATCCCAAGAATGCTCGCAGGAAAAGACATCATCGGGCAAGCACAAACGGGCACAGGGAAAACTTTCGCCTTTGCAATCCCGATTTTAGAGAAAATTGATTTGACAGATCCTACGGTTCAGGCACTGATCATTTGCCCTACTCGGGAACTGACACTTCAAGTTTATAAAGAATTTTTGAAACTTGTCAAGTTCAATAAAGGTGTTAGAATCACATCCATTTATGGCGGTGAATCTTACAACAAGCAGTTCAAAGCACTTTCAGAACATCCCCACATCGTGGTTGCTACTCCAGGTAGAGCCATTGATCATCAGGAACGTAAAACAGTAGACTTTTCCAACTTAAAAGTACTTGTGATGGATGAAGCAGATGAAATGCTCAAGATGGGTTTCCAAGAAGATTTGGAAAAATTATTGAAAGATACACCTGAATCCAGACAAACCGCATTATTTTCAGCAACCATTCCACCATTCATTCGTAAAGTTGCTGAAAAATATCAAAAACATCCCGAAATCATCACAGTGCAAACACCAACCATGACGGTTGCCAAAATTGATCAGTTTTATTACATGGTTAAAAAATCAGACCGCGATCAACTGTTACTCAGAGTTTTGGATTATTATGATCCTCAGTCATCAATTATTTTTGCTAATACCAAACTTGATGTTGATGCCCTCGCTGCATTCTTACAAAAACACAATTATGAAGCTGATGCACTACATGGCGATCTAAAACAAAGTCAAAGAGACTATGTTATGGGACGTTTCAGAGCTAAAAAGTTAAAATATCTGATTGCAACAGACGTTGCAGCAAGAGGCTTAGATATTTCGCATGTCGATGTCATCATCAACTACGAAATTCCATTTGAAGATGAAATCTATGTCCACCGTATCGGACGTACTGGCCGTGCTGGTAAATCAGGTGTTTCAGTATCTCTTGTTTATCCATCGATGCGTGGTAAACTGCAGATGATTGAACGGTTCATCAAGACAAAGATTACTGAACTCGAGATGCCAACTCCAGAAGATATTCATATTAGAAGAGAACAAAGAAACTACAAAAACATTGTTGAAATGATCAGCACCAACGAAAAATCGCATGACGATATCATTGAACAATTGCATACTGATGGTTTTTCTGATACTGAAATCATTTCTGCTTTGTTATCTAAAGTGGTTGTTGAGCCAAAAACATACGATCAAATTGAAGCTCCTGCTAAGAAAAAGGAGTTCATCAAAGAAAATACATATGGCAATAAAGATGTTAAAACTTCAAAATCAGGTTCGATGTATAAGATGGCCATGATCAATTTGGGTAAAGAAGATGGCATTCGTCCTGCACAACTGGTCGACTATTTTAAGAAGAATGCTGACCTATTCCCAAAGAACATCGGTGACATCATGATCTATCCAAAAGAGACTGAATTCCAGATTCATCCTGCAGCAATCAAGCGCATTGAAGATCTCAATAACAAGCTCTATAATGGTAAGAAGATTAAAATCACCATTCTTCGCAACAAATAATCCAAAAAAAATGAAAAAATATGAGCTTTCATGTTAAAATGAATGTGAAAATCATATTTTTTTTATTTTATAAAAATAAAGGAGGATCTAATGGCACATTTGTTTGACACCATCAACCAGAACTTTTTCAGTGTGCTTTCCTCCCCTAATAAAAAGACATATATCGACTGTATTTTCATCATTTATCATGCGATCGATACCATCGAAGATGCTTTTCAGGGGGATAGAGAATATATCGTTTCAAGGCTTGTTGATTATTTTGATGAACAACCTGTAGAAGACTTCCTCGATATTGAAGAAGACGAACCTGCACGTACCTCCAGACAAAAGGCACTCCATGTCATTTCTGTTTTAAAAAAGAACGGATGGCTTGGTGAAGAAGAACTCGGTGATTACAAAACATCACTTAATTTATTTGATTACTCCATTCAAATCATAGACACATTAGAAAATGTAGCCAATCATAAGCAAAGCGAATACACCGGTGAAATCTTTACCGTGTATTCCCTTTTGAATTCATTCTCACTCGATGAAGGTATTGGTGTTTTGGAACAAGCTTATCAGAAGACGAATGACATCATTCGAAAATTAAAGAGCTTGAAAGCCAATATTTACCGTTATTATTACGATATAACAAAAAAACAATCCAAAAATGACTTACAAAAATTGTTGGAAAAACTGTTGATTGAATACAAACAGAATTTCTTTGATTCAGCTTATTACAATTTGAAAACGACAGATTCACTACCCAGATATAAACGCGCTATTTTGGAATCTATCTTGAAAATTCAAAACAGTGATCAAACCATGGAAGGTTTAGCAGCCATGGCTCAAAAACTGAAGCGCATCGAAGATTATAATGAAGCGTTTCATTATGTTGAAGACCGCTTAAGATTCATCACAGATAGTTTCTCTGCCCTTGAACATCTGATTCTTGCGATTGACAGAAAAAACGAACAGTATATCAGTGCAGCTGCATCTAAAATTCTATTTTTCACCAATCAGTCTGATGACATCGAAGGTATCTTCAATCGACTGTTTAAAATCATCATGACGAAAAAAGATGTCGATTATCAAAGCATGTTCAATTTGACACATGCAAGAAATTTAGATACAGGATCACTTTACAATCAACGCCGGATGCGCATGGAGCCAGTTGCTGAACAACTGGTCTGGGATCCGAATATGATTAGTGAAGAGTATCGTCAAGAAAAAATCAAAGCTTTACTGAAGAATAACATCTACGGTAAAAAAGATATCGACACACATGTCAAGACTCTTTTGGACGGTAAACCTTTTGTCAAAGCAGGAGATATTCTCTTAGAAACACAAGAGGATTTCATCAAACTCATCCTCATCTTCCTCTATTCGAAGTCGGTGGGTATGCATTATGATGTCGAGGTCCTTAAAGATGAGGTTAGAAATAATTTTGTAACCTTCCAAAACTTCAAGATTAAAGAGGTGAGAAGATGAATAAGACTCAAGCAGCAAAACAATTCAATGAACAATACATCGATCTCAAGGAAGGCGAAAAGTCGATTTTTTCACGAATTGTCAATAAGCTTTTTCAAGTGAACTACATCACTAAGAAGAAACCTGGAGATACCAATGACTACCGGTTTATTTTAGCGTATAAGGAAGTCTTTGAAGCATTCTTTGTATTATCGGATTTCGAGTTAAACATCAAACGTGAAGATGAAGTGGTCTACATCGCCAATGAAAATCTCTACAATCACATGAGACTGAGAAAAACTGAAAGTATTTTACTTTTGGTTATTAGAATCATCTACCAGCGTAAGAAGGATTTGATCACGCTCGATGAAAACGTTGAAATCTTTTTGAATGAAATTCATGCTGAACTCACTCGAATTGGTTATCTCGATCATAAGCGTATCACGAAAGATAAACTTAAACCTGCTTTAAGTTTTTTAAGAAACTATAACATCATCGATTATATCGATAAAGGATTAAGAGATGATGCCCGAATTAAAATCTATCCAACCATTCTCTATGTGACCAATCTTGATTCAATCAAAGAAGTCGTACAGAAACTGGAAAGTTACATGGAAGGAGGTTCTGAAGACAATGAAGAAGCTGACGAAGATTAAGTTAGTGAATTGGCATTTGTTTTCGAACCAAACCATCGATATCAAGGACAATGCCTTGATTTCAGGGGAAAACGGATCGGGTAAATCGACATTACTGGATGCCATGCAATTTCTATTTGTCGGTGGCAGAAGTGGTGCAAAATTCAACATTGCAGCAACCGATGATGCGAAACGTACCTTAGAAGGATATATCCGAGGTAGAATCGGTGCTGAAAATAAAGAATATTTGCGAAACGGTGATGTCATTACACATTTGGCACTGGAGTTTTTCGATGAACAAACGAAGAAGTTTTCCGTGATTGGTTGTATTCTAGATTTACCTAAACAAGCGACCTTGAAAGAACGTTTCTATTTATTAGATAATGTATCGATTCATGATGGCTTATTCCTAGAAAAGAAATATCCAAGAGATTTCAAGAGTATGAAAGCTTATTTGAAATCGATTGATGTTGAATTTATACCCTTTGAATCACAGAAGAAATACCGGGATGCTTTAGCTCGTTTCTTTGGCATGGATGCAACCAAATATGCCAAAATCTTGCCAAAGGCACTCGCATTCCGTTCGATTGACCTACAAGCCTTTGTTTTTGAATTCCTACTGGATGATGATCCTATTGATATTCAATCACTGAAGAACAACGTCGCTCAACTGAAGAAAGTTGAAGCTCAAATCAAACGTGACAAAGAAAAACTTGAAAAACTAGATGCTATCAATCGTGTGGGTGAAGATATTACTTTATCCAAAGAACAAAAGGATATCAATACCATCGTCGATCAATTGAACTGGATTGAAAAACGAGAAGCATTCATCAAGGAGAATCAAGATAAACTGGTTCAAATTGAAAAGCGATTAGAATACTTAAGAGATGCCAAACGACAGGTCGATGATCAACTTGAAGATCTTGATCAGGCAATCATCAATTTAGAGAAATCCAAAAATGATTCCGATTTATCGAGAATGCTCACACAGTATCAAGATGCATTAAAGAAGAAGGCATCTGAATACGAAACACAAAAAGAAATGCTTTCATCATTCAAAGAAACGATTGGAAAAGAATTCCAAATCATCAAAGAATTGATCATGCTTCTACCCAATCAAGCCATGCGTTCCTTCGTTTCATATTATCAGACCAACGAAGAATCGTTATCATCTGTTGAACTTGGTCGAGAACTTGCAACATTATCCACAGAAGTCCAAGCTTATCAACAGGCCTATCATACTGAAAAAGATAAGCTTGAAGGAGAAAAAAGAGAGTTGTCTGAACAAATCAGACAAAGTCAAAATCGAATCAATGGGTTGAAACGTCATGTGAAGACCTATCCTTTCTATGTTGAAAATCTCATCAAGAGTTTGAATGAAGAATTATCGACTCATTACCAAAAAGAGATTAAAGTCAGACCGGTTTGTGAATTGATCGAAGTCACGGATGAGCGTTGGAGAAATGCGCTTGAAGGATATTTATCCTCGCAACGTTTTGATATTATTGTTGATCCCGCATATTTTTCTGATGCACTGGATATTTATGATCGCATCAAGTTCGAGCAAAAAATCTATGGCGTAGGGCTTGTAAATACACAAAAGATTCAAACCTATGATCAAGTCACTCCTGGCACACTGGCTGAAAAGGTATCATCAGATCATCTTTATGCAAGATATTATGTCAATATGATTTTAAACAACACGTATTGTGTTGAAAACGTCAGAGATTTGAAGAACTATAATCGTTCCATCACGCCAACTTGCATGACCTATTCCAATCATACAGCGCGTCAAATCAACCCAAGAACCTATGAAGTTCCCTATATCGGTTCACAAGCAACAACGCTTCAACTCGATATGGAGTTAAAAGTCCTTGCTCAGTTGGAATCGAAGATGGATAAACTTTATGACATTACCGATAAGACCGATAAGATTTTAAGATTGCTCAATCAATCTAAATCCAATCAACTCGTTCATACCGGTCAGATCCGTTATTTGGATTTGATCAAACAAACGAGAAAAGAATATACACAGATTGAAGAACAAATCCAATCTTTGGGTAAAGATAAGCATTTATCGAAACTCGATGAGCAAATCGAAAAATCCAGAAATCAACGGAAACTCTTAAGACTTGATTCTGATAAACTTGTCGGCGATATTGCAACACAACGCGATGAACGTCAAAGAGTCTTGGATTATATCGATGATATGAAAGATAAACTCGATGAATTCATGGCTGCTCAACGTGAAATGGCCTTGAAGCATCCTGAAAAACTGTCACTTGCAAACACTCAGTTTTATGCTCTCAAGCTTAAACACAAGCATGATCATGATGCCATCACGAATTATCTTGCACAATCCAATGTTCAAATCAACAGCCAGATCATCAAAGCAGAAGCGGACATGATCAATCAAATGAAGTTCTATATTGCTACGTATCATTTCTCTGCTTCACCTTCATTTGTTGATTTGATTCAATTTGAAACAGAAGCGCAAATGATTAGAAGCAATAACCTTGTCAGATACGAATCTGAAGCAACGGAACTGAGACGCAACTCAGAAATCGGATTCAAGGAAGAATTTGTGGGTAAGCTCAGAGCATCGATTGAAAATGCCCAGCAACAAATCTCTGAACTGAACTTTGCATTGATGGATAAGACGTTTGGTACTGATTCATATCAATTGATTTATAAAGCCTCTGACCATCCCGATTATAAACTTTATTATGATATCATCATGAGCAATGATGCCATCAGCAAGCATACACTCTTCACTGAAGGCCTTTCTAAACGCAATGAAGCCATCTTGATGGAACTCTTCGAAAAGATTGCCTCAAACGATCCTGAGTTCGATCAGTTGACGTATAAGTACTTGGATTACCGCAATTACATGTCATATGATATTGAAGTCACGAATAAGAACGGCAACAAATCCTATTTCTCCAAGGTATCTAAGGAAAAATCAGGTGGTGAAACCCAAGTACCATTCTATATCGTCATTGCTGCTTCATTCCAGCAACTCTTAACCAAAAATAGACGTATTGATTCAGGTTGTATCGTGCTCTTTGACGAAGCGTTCAATAACATGGATGAATCTCGTATTGATGCCATGATGAAATTCTATAATTCTCTATCGATTCAACTACTGATTGCCGTACCACCACAACGCGTTTCGAACATCATCAATTATGTTTCTACAAGCCTTGTCATTGTTAAAGATAATGATTATGCAATCGTTGAAACATTTAAAGACGAACGTAGCATGCGTATCTAATAGACGGCCTATCAAGGCCGTCTTTACTCTATGAAAAGGAAAGGAAATATCATGAAAGAATTAACCAGACAGTCATTAAATCAATTGAAAACAGCGTATGAAAAGAAACCTGTTCAGCAAGCCTTGAGAAGAGTTCTATTGAAAAATGAGCTTTCCACCCTTTTTGAAAAACAAGAGGTGAAATCACTTACGACTTTCCGTTTTTCGCATGAAATCAAGACCATGCCAGTCGCAAATCAAAAGGCGAGCGGCAGATGCTGGATTTATGCTGGATTGAACGTCTTAAGAGAAATCATTGCTAAGAAGTATGACTTAAAAGAATTTGAGTTTTCACAAAACTATACAGCATTTTATGACAAACTTGAAAAGATCAATTACTTCATTCAGTCCATGGATGATTTTCTAGATGTTGATCAAGATGACAGAACATTACAGCATATCCTAAAAACGGGTATTCAAGATGGTGGACAATGGGATATGTTTGTTAGCCTCATTGAAAAATATGGGGTTGTACCTAAGGAAGCCATGGTTGAGACAGCTTCTTCATCGAACACTAGATTCATGAATCAGATCATCAATGTGAAGTTAAGACAATATGCTGCAAACGCAAGAAGACTTTATCAAGAAGGTCAGTCAAAAGCAATCGATGAGCTTAAAAAACAATCACTTGCTGAACTGTATACCTTCTTATCAACCAATTTCGGAATTCCTCCTCAATCGTTTGATTTTGAGTATGTTTCCAAAGACGAATATCATCTCATCAAAGGACTCACACCAGTACAGTTTTATATCGAATACGTCGGAGATATTTTAAAGGATTATGTATCCGTGATTCATGCCCCAACCAAAGATAAACCATACATGAAGACATACACAGTTGCTTATCTAGGCAATGTGGTTGGAGGAAGACAAATTAAGTACCTCAACCTCGATATGCCTAACTTAAAATCACTAGTGCTCAAACAACTGATGGATAAAGAACTCGTTTGGTTTGGTAGCGATGTCGCACGTTTTGGTGATCGCACTGCAGGCGTTTGGGATGATCAATCCTATGATTTTGAAAACATGCTTGAAATGAGTCTTGAACTATCCAAAGAAGATGAACTTGATTATGCTCAAGGATCGATGAATCACGCGATGGTCATTACAGCTGTCAATTTAGAAGATGGACAACCCAATCGTTGGAAGATTGAAAACAGTTGGGGCGATCAAGCAGGTAATAAAGGGTATTTCTTATCTTCAGACACTTGGTTTGACCGCTATGTCTATCAGGCTGTCATTCACATCAAATATCTATCGGATGCTGAACGTGCTGCATGGAATGTAGAACCTAAGGTTTTAAAACCTTGGGATCCGATGGGATCACTCGCAAAGTAAAAATAAAGAGCTTCGGCTCTTTTATTTTTGGTTGTGATTTGTTATAATGGTTAAGCCGGGACGTGGCGCAGCTTGGTAGCGCACTTGCATGGGGTGCAAGGGGTCGCAAGTTCAAATCTTGTCGTCCCGACCATTAAAGATCAAAGCGAGCAATCGCTTTTTTTGTTTGGTGTCTTCATCATTTCTAATTACAAAGTAATTAAAGTGAATATGACTATAGATTTTCATTAGAAATCACTATGAAAGAGCATTGAAACAAAAATGATGAAAACATCATATAAACAGACAAAAAATCCTTGGATCGAGGATAAAAAAAGCTGCATTAGCAGCCATTTTCATTCAGAGGTCAGTGAAACAAAATCGGTTGTGAGTGTAATCGATAGATTACCATTACGGACTCTTAATTCATCTAGAAATGCTTTCTGATCGATTGCATCTTTCATTTTAATCACATAAGTGAGTTCAAACATGGTACCAAAATCTGTTGTCTTTACTTTTTGAAGTTGATTGGAGATGACATACTTTTTGAAAACATCATCGAATACGTTGGCGTAGTTTAAGTTTTCTGGAATAATGATTCTTAGTTTTGCATGACTTGAATGATGACGATCGAGTCTGAAATAATTCAAGACAATCAGAACTGCTGAAATAAAAATAGTAATGAGCAGTGCATATCCGAATAATCCAATCGAAGCAGCAAGCCCAACACCGACTGCAGATAGGATGTAGGTGATATCTCTTGAATCAGCAATTGCAGTTCTAAAACGTACCAAAGTGAATACACCAGCTAGGCTGAATGCTCGAGCGATGTTATTCGCAACAAGCATGATGATGATTGATATCACCAGTGGTAGTAGAAGTAATGTCGTATTGAATGAGCGGTCATACACCGTTTTACGGTGTGTGTATGCATAAACACTTGAAAGCACAGCACCTAAAAGTGTTGAGACCATTAAGACATAAATAGCATTGGTTAAAGTTAATTCGGTTAAATCAATAGTCATAAAGTATAAGTTCATCATCTGTTTGTCCTCCGACAAGATATTGTTCAAACGCTTTTCCGTACTTGGAAAAGCTTGTGCTATACAGTTTCATTTCTGATAACTTTCGTGCGAGCCAGAATGGAAAATTGTCTTCTGACTTGATCTCCATCAAATAATACTCTTCAGTGGGCAGAATTGAAGTGCCTTCCCTGTGTTCTAAACTGATATGGTGACTTCTAAAGATGATATGATGATCAAAAGTCACTCTCAATTCTTCTTGACCAGCAACGAGCGCCATCCTGTCATATCTGATGTATGTGCCTGGTCTTGCTTTGTGAATTTTCATGAAATAATCAATTTCTTTCATCACTTGATTATCGATGAAAGTATCAAATTGAGGTATAATACCTTTATTTAAATAATCTTTAGCCTGATCATAGGTCATGATGATTCTACGTTTGTTGACCCTGCCTTCATATTTTTTCTTAATCTCTAGAAAAACCATTGAATCATGTTCCATTGGATATGAATAGGTTCTGAGTCTCAATTTATCTTTAAACTTCGGTTTCGAAATCGAATTTCTAATGATTGAAAAATCCTCATTTTCAAAGTAGATATTATAGATGGTATACTCTTTTCCACCTTGAGAATATGGATCATAATCTAGATGTTGTTCGAGAAAAGGTAGGATTTCATCTTTTTGAGATTTAGTTAAAATGTATTTTCGTTCATATCGATTAAAGATAGGTTGAATCATAAAGTCTCCAATCTTGGCTAGACCATCGATCAGCAAAACTATTTTTTATTAACTGTTACAAATTATACCATTTATTGACAAGAAATATACTAAAAACATGTTTTGTTTTTCTAGAATATGTATATAGGATGCAGTGATGAATGGTTGTTCATCTCAAAATGGTCATATTGAAATAAACAGAGAAAAGTTTGATTTACGGTTAGACATTTCAATGAAAACATGTTACAATAATTATCGCGACGTGATATGCACCCGTAGCTCAGTTGGATGAGAGCGTAACCCTCCGAAGGTTAAGGTCGCATGTTCGATTCATGTCGGGTGCACCATTTCTTGGAGGAATACTCAAGTGGCTGAAGAGGCACGCTTGGAAAGCGTGTAGGCTGTCAAAGGCGCAGGGGTTCAAATCCCCTTTCCTCCGCCATCTAACTAGAATAGGTCTGATACACTAATCAGGCCTTTTTTTGTGCTTAAATTTAGCCTAAACATCGAAAAATGCCAAATATTAGCCAATTTTCACGTTTTTTAGCACAGTCATGTCAATTTAAGGAAGTTGAAACTAACAAGTCATATTCAGTAGCAACATCAGTTTCTACACGATATGAGTGAGGGGTGCTAAAATTTCTACACGATATAAAGAGGGGGTGCTAAAAATATTACACGATTTGGGTGGGGGTGCTAAAAAGTTACACGATTTGGGAGGGGGTGCTAAAATTTTACACGATATGAGATAATAATCGTCTAATCGAGTGAATATCTCTTATTATATAGACGAATTGATAAAAAAGTGCTATAATGATTACAATACGTCTACAAGATAAAAGGTGATAAAAATGAAATACAAAGAATTAGTTAAACGAATAAGAGAAAAACTAATTATCACACAAGGTGAATTAGCAGAGCTTTTAGGTGTTTCCTTTGCTTCAATTAATAGATGGGAAACTGGTAAACATGAACCGACAACTAAGATTAAACGAAAGATTGTGGAACTTTGTAGAGCTAATAATATTGATTTGGAGGGGTAATATGATGACAAATGAAATCACTCAAGAGGACATAGACTCAATTATTTTTGTTGATACTTATCCTGATTTTTCTACAGGTGGATCAAATGATGTTGATGGGTTCCAAATATTTACACCTGAGTTTATAGTTAATGATATGCTTAAATTAATAGGGAATGATAATGTCAATGATATTACAAAAACTGTATTAGAACCAGCAAGTGGTGATGGTGCATTCACAGTTAGAATTCTAGAGTCGCGTTTGAGAAAGTTAAAGAAGGATAAAGAATATATACAAAAATCTCTAGTTGCATTATCGACTATATTTTCTATTGAAATGGATTATGATTTAATGCAAAAACAAAGAAATAATATTTATAGTTTGTTACTGAAAATGGCGAAAATGTCTAAACAAGAAGTTACCGATGACTATAAAATAGTAGCTAAAAAAATCATATTAACGAATTTCATATGGGGTGAAACTAATATTGACCGACCTTTGAAATATAAAGGTGAAGCTGTGGGTTGGTATATGCCAACCAGAGAAAAAGGTAAATCAAAAAAGACAGAAAAAAACCGGATTCAATTTGCCAATTGGACCATCTCTCCGTTAATTATCAATTCTGCTTGTAAATTTGAAGATTGGGAAACTAATGACTCAGGGACTGATTACACAGATTTAGGGGGACTATTTAGTGAATTATGACTGTAAAGAAAGCCCAATTTTATCGTTATGATTTCAGTCCGTTTTAAGAGCAAATTGGAGTAATCGATCGAACAGGGTTTCATGCAGTTTTCTGCGATTGAATCGATAACAAAACTCATCCA